>Ga0325402_1005188_pt1 | contig 12164 bp, 8 predicted proteins | sample PopdelMetagenome_22_FD_207212 | JGI IMG/M metagenome (GOLD analysis project Ga0325402, IMG submission 207212) | Populus deltoides microbial communities from Bellville, Georgia, United States - Xylem-PdKOR-R3 | ecosystem: Host-associated > Plants > Phyllosphere > Stem > Wood/Secondary xylem...
TTTCATAACCGATAAATACCATGGTCGTGATGTTTTCTATTTATCAACGGTAATTTTTTTTGAAGATTTATTGGTTGATGAATAGTTGTTGCAAGTGGTTGATTCTTTGATATTTTGGTGCTTTATATATGAAGTCTTTTATATTTTTTAAAAATCAAAGTGAAGGAAGCAAATTTAGACCATTTATTTTAGTTTTATAACCAGTTATTTGATTTTGTTTCGCTGCTGGTTGGATATTTTTTTCAAAAAAAATAAATATGCAACCTTTTTAAATGCATTTTTTACAACAAAAATATTAATTATAAATAAAAAAAAAGCTCATGCATGTATTTAACTAAATAAATCAAGAATCTTCTGTGCCAATAAATACAAAAAAAAAAGAGTATTAAAGCGCATCTATACGACTCACCTAGCTGCAGGGCGAGTAATTTTCTTTAATGCAAAAGAATTAATGTGTAAATGTTATTAACATATTTTTAATAGCAAGTAAAAAAAAACTGTGAATTAAAAAGTCAATATTTATATATAATATAATATAATATAGTGAAGATCATATACGTCAATAAAGACATGTATGATCTCAAACTCATTTTTAACATAGTAGAAAAATAATACAATGTTGTAATTGCTACATTGACATACCATTTTCTTAGTCTTTGTATAATAATTTTTCAAAAAAAATATAAAGAAATGAAGAAAAATTACAAAAGAATGAAGATAAGAATAACAAGAAGGGTATAAATAGGCCAAGTATATAGTGATAAATATTCTAAATCTAAAAAATAAAAAATAATATTTTTTTTTCCAAAAAGAAGTGTAAAGAAAGAAAGGAAAAACTAAAAAAATATTACAATGAAGATAAGAAAAAACAAATGGTGATAAATAAGTCAAGTGTAAAATAATGAAAATGTCAAGTATAAAGAGAAAACAAATATAAGAAAAACTTGTTTCCTAAAAAAATTAAAAAATTACAGATTTGCCACCAGCATTATAAAACAATTGGAGAAAATTTCAATCATGCCATTTCTACATTTTAAAAAAACCATTTCCTTTAAGTGTAAGTTTGGCATAAACATGTTTTGTTATTATTATTATTAGAAGCATGGTTTTTCAAATAAAAACTTATCATGGTTTATAAAGAAATTTGTATCATGAAACAAAAAAAATAATATTTTGATTATTGTTATGTGATTGTATGAAAAATAAAAGAATAAGTAGTTCTAGAAAATAATATAAAAATAGACAATTAAAAAACTATATTTTATTCTAATTGAATATTCATATGTAATTATTTTGAAAGGTTGCTAGTTTTATGTATAATCATAATAAAAAAAAATATTACAACTCAATTCTTATTTAAAATCATAAAATGATAGACTAATTTTTAAAATATATATTAATAGGATTTTATTTTAAGATATTAAAAAGATAAAAATAAAATAGAAGATAAATGACTAAAGAATCAAGCATGGGTGCGTGTAGGCCTAAAAGTCCAGACTCATGCACTTGGGCTTTGAAGCCTAGGTTATAATTTCCTTTTAAAAGGTGGCGTCGTCCACCTATAAAATTTTTTGATCATTGTAGATGGTCAAAAAACCAAGGTTAGATTTTTTGGATCATAAAAACCAAAAATTCTTAACAAAAACAAAAAAAAAACATGAAAAAAACACCTTATGGACATTTAAAACCTTATTTCTAACTACAAAACACAATTTAATCGGTACAAAAACTTAGAATTAAATCAAATCAAAAGTATTTTTTGAGCTCTAATCTTTTTTTCTTCAACTTCAGTGAAGGTATGAACCATCTCCATTAAGTTTCTCTTTTAAAAATGAATTCATAGACACCACAATTGAAGTTATTAGTGGCCATAATTTGGCCACCTGGAGCTTTCTCTTTCCTTTATATTTTTAAGTGACATTTTCTCTTCTTTATCAATAGTTGAGGATTAAAATGTGAAATAAATAATTATTGAACCATCTCCATTAAGTTTCTCTTTTAAAGATGAATTCATAGACACCACAATCGAAGTTATTAGTGGCCATAATTTGACCACCTGGAGTTTTCTCTCTCCTTTATATTTTTAAGTGACTTTCTCTATTCTTTATCAATAATTGGGGATTAAAATATAAAATAAATATTTATAACATAAAAGTAAAAAAACTATAAGGACCAAAGTATAGAATGTCATGCTATTTGAACATTAAAAATGAAAAACAGGTTTTCTATGTTAACATCGGTCCATGTTTTTTTAAGTTTTTTATAACTTAACCCTATAATTGTATTTGGTAATATCAATTTTTAATGTAACTTAACCCTATAATTGTATTTGGTAATATCAATTTTTAATGTAATGTATTAACAATCTTTGCCACATCATATATGCAATAACATGTATTGTGAAACAAAACTCAACACATAAACCATAAAAGCATAGCTCAAAAGGACTAAAATAGAAAAAAAATAATGACTGGAGTGAAAATAATAAAAATCTTCAATTGGTTATGAACAGTGAGGTGCAACTTAATATGAGAACATTATCTTCAAACAATATTATGGGACTATCTTCATTGGTTAACAATCCATATTTTTCTATTATATGCTGGATAATTGACCTCAGCCATATACATTCTCAACTTGGTTTATAGATTGTAATAATTTCTGAATGATTTGATGAAATAGTCATTAATGTTTATTTGATGCATCTCCAAAAAATTACAGTGTTTCTATAGGTAAATAAATAACCTTTTTTTAATCTTTTTTTGTGTGGATCAGATAGATAACCCGCATCTGCATGCCCAATCAATTTTGAATTTGATCCACTATAAAATAACCATATTTTAATTTTTCTATGGAGATAACGAAGTATATGTTTGATGATATTCCAATGTCTTTTTGTGGGAGTGGAACTGTATCTTGCCAAAAAATTGACTACAAAAGCTATATTTAGTCTTGTACAGTTTACAAGATACATGAGTGCTCCAATAACACTAAGATATAGTACTTTTAGAACAAGAATTTCTTCATCCTCTTTTAACGGTCGAAAAAGGATCTTTCTTTGCATCAAGTGAACAAACAACCATAAATGTACTCAAAGGATGAGCATTGTCCATATAAAAGTGCTTCAGAACCTTTTCTGTATATGTTGATTGATGGATAAATATTTCATTTGATATAAATGTTCAATTTGTAAACCAAGACAAAAAAATTTATTTTTCTAAGATCTTTCATCTCAAATTCATCTTTCAAATAGGTTGCAACTTTTATGAGCTCTTCAGGAGTACTAACAAGATTTAAATCATCAGCATATACAGTAACAATATCAAATATAGATATGGTTTTCTTAATATAAATACACGGGCAAATCTTATTATTCTCAAACTCTTTTTTTAAAAGGTACTCATTAAAACAATTATATCACATTCAACCAAATTACTTTAACTTATAAAAATATTTTTGTAGTTTAATAGAATAAACACCTTTTGGTTTATCATAAAAGGCTTAAGGAATTTTGAATCCTTTAGGGATTTTCATGTGGATATCCTTATCTAATGATCCTTATAAATATTCTGTAACTACATCTATTAAACACATATGTAGAGTTTCTAAGACTAGTATACCAATCAAAAATCTAAAAGTGATTGCATCCATAATTGAAGAATAAGTTTCCTTATAATCAATGTCGAATCTTTGTGAGAAATCTTATGCAACAAGTTGTTTCTTGTATTGAACAATTTCAATATTCTCATTACATTTTATAATGAAAATTCGCTTATATCCAACAAATATAACACCTTTAGGTATATGAACTATAGGTTCAAATACTTCGTGTTTTGTAAATGAGTTTAACTCTGTTTGGACTGCTTCTTTCCATATTGGCTAATCATTTCTATGTTGATATTCTTCGATAGTTTGTGGTTTAATTTCATCATCACTGTTGGTGGTGCCAAAAGCAACCTTTAATACAAATACGTCATTTATGATAATTTTATTTTGATCCAAAATCTATCTTGTATGAACATAGTTTATGAAGATCTTATTATTTCTAGGTACTTGGATCTCTTTAGAAGATATCTCTTCAAGAGGTCTCTCTTTAAGAGGATCAATATTAGAAAATGATCTTGATACAATATTTATTGTTTGTTTTATGGATGAGGAATCTTCAGGAGTGCAATCATCTATTTATTGTAATTTTGTTTTCTAGGATTTTTGTCCTTAACACCAACATGTCTTCCGCACTTCAAGTGTAGTATATATTTATTTTCTACTATATTGTTTTTTTTTCTTAAGAGATTTTAATTCCAGATGGAGCATTTACAACTAGAATATGAGATTTAACCATCTTTTTACTATTAGTAAAAACTCTCGTAATTGATTTGCAATATTTTGTAAATGAATTATCTTTTGAACTTCAAGTTCACATTAATCTGTCATTGAATCAAAATGAGATAACTTCAGGTTATTCTAAGTAATTTTCTATTGTGTTTTATGCACTAACTTTTCTTTTTCTAATAATGGGAAAATATTCTCATCAAAATGATAGTCTTCAAAACATACCTTAACAACATCATCAGTCAAAGGTTCAAAGAGTTTAATAATAGATGGAGAATCAAAACCAACATAAATTCTTATTCTACATAATGGACCCATTTTAGTCCTTTATGAGGGTGTTATAAGCACATATACCACACAACCAAAAGTTCATAGATGAAATATAATTATGGTATATCAAAAACAAGTTGTAAATGAGAGTATTTATGGTAATCACTTGGTCTAATTCTAACCAATGATATAGCATGTCCACAAACATATGTAGGGAATTTTATTTCATAAGTAATGGTCTAGCAATTAATTGAAGGTATTTTATAAATGATTATGCTAAACCATTTTGAGTATGTACATGAGAAATAAGATGTTCAACAACAATTCCAATAAAAGTGCAAAAATTATCAAATGCTTGAGAAGTAAACTCACCAGCATTTTCCACTTGAATTTTCTTGATTGGATAATCAGGAAATTATTATAGTCTGATAATCTGTGTTGTTAATCTAGCAAACGCAATATTTTAGCTAGAAAATAAACAAATATGTGACCATTTACTTGATATGTCAATCAACACCATAAAATATCTAAAAGGTCGGCATGTTGGATGAATAAATCCACATATATCTCATTGAATTCTTTTAAGAAAAGATGGTGATTCTATAACAACCTATTTTATGGATATGATTTGGTAATTAATTTATCTTAAGAACATCTAGCAAATGGATTTTCACTTGGTAAAACAATCTCCAGATTCTTTAAAGGATGCACATGTAAATTTTCAATAATTTGTCTCATCGTTATTGATCTCAGATGTTCAAGTTGATCATGCCAAAGCATAAATATTTTTAGGTCAGAGCACTTCTAGTATATTTGTTTCGATAGATTTCATAATTGTATAATAAATTCCAAAAGAGAAAGCAAGTGATTTTTCAAATACAAGTTTCTTGCCTGAAATATATGAAATAATCTATCACAATATTTGTTTTAATAGGTTTCATCTATTATTTCAATATGATAACTATTAGCACATATATCTTTAAAATTGAGTAAATTCCTTCTGGACTCATATAAATATAATGCATTTTTTATGCCCAGTTTTGTTTTATTGAGTAACATAATATTAGCTCTTTCGAAGCCTTTAATCATGTCTATTGGACCTAGTGTGTGTTTGGGTGAGACGTGTGGTGGCTTCTTTTTAAAAGTATAACCTTTTTTAAAGCACGAATCACATCTCATAAAAGCAAAAAATAAATGTTTTTTTTTTAAAAAATCATCACACCTCCCACCCAAACACACACCTAACATGCCAGATACAAATCTTTATCATGAAAAGTCACATCTCTATTCAAAATATAATTAAAGTTTATTATTTAACTTAAATAAAATTGAAATTGTTTATTGAAAATACAATAAGATAAATATTCTAAAACAAATGAAAAATATTAATCATCTCTAAGGATTTCACTACTATGCATGTTATTTGTTTTATCTAGGTTTTCAAAGAAATCATAAACATCAAGATAAGTATTATGATCTTCAAAATCATCTTTATGAATAAAATTAGTTCATGTACATTTTGTTTTAGAGAGACTTGATATAAATTTATAATATGTTTTGACGTGTGACAAATATAAGACCAATGATCATGCATACCACACTCATGACACTTATCTTCAGATGCATGCAAATTCTTTCCTCTCTTTTTGGGTTCATTATGTCTCCGTTTTTGGTATTATGGGTTGCCTTTTGAAGGATTATCTCTTCTCTTTTTCCATTTATTTTTTTCATATCTATATCCTTGGTTCTTTTTTGTCTTTTGGATAAAAGTTTCATTCACTTTAGGGAATGGTTTAGAACCTGTGAGATGAGATTGATGGTTTTTCATCAAAAGCTCATTAGTTTTGTTCAACCATAAGAAGACATAAAGTTAGTTTCGAGTACCTCTTGAAAATTACATTTTCTATATTGTTGCAATAGGACAATATTTGAGACATGAAAAGTAGATAATGTTTTCTTTAATATTTTGTCTTCTATGATATTCTCACCACACAATTTCAGTTGTGATATAAATTTAAAAAGAGCAGAATTATATTCATTAACCAATTTAAAATCTTGCAACCTCGAGTACAATCAATCATGACGAGTTTGATGAAGTATGGTAAAATTTTTGGTGGTCATAACTTTCCTTTAGATTTTGCCACATAACAAGATGATATTTTATTGTGAGATAATCAACTTTTAATTCTTCATGGAAATGGTGGCGAATAAAAATCATTATTTTTGCTCGATACTACAAGGACGCGTTATTTTCTTTGATGGTGTCTCCAAGATTCATAGCTTCTATTTGAATTTCAGCATCAAGGATCCATGACAAATAATTATTCTCAGAGATATCAAGAGCGGTAAATTCAAGTTTCGTCAGATTTGATGTTATCTGTAAAAAAAAAAAACTTATTAAATAAAATCATAAATATAAAAGAAAAAAATAGTCTTTTAAAACTGCTGTTTATTTAGTTCTTTAAAAATACTAGTTATTCAAGAATTATATTTAATTTATTTAATTCTTTAAGAAATTACAATACTAGTTCTTAAAAACCTTTAAATCTTGATGAATAAAAAAGAAATTTTTTTTATTAGAATAAATCATAAAACCAAATATATTTCACAAAATATGAACATTAATGAAAAGAAATTTTTTTTTGAAATTGATACAAGCCACGTAAAATAGAAGTTTATATATTTTAAGATTTTAATATAAATTAATTAGAGTGAACATGCTATAATTTATTAAAAAATAAAGAATAAGAAAAAAATATATATTTAAATAAAACTTAAAGAAAAAATTAATATATTTTTTTAATATTTGAAATAAAAAAATATTAAAACACACTAAAAAAAATTTTAATATCATGAAAATCCAAAAAATTAAACCATTAGCCATAAGTCTAAAAAATTATAATTGATATTCATATATAATTACAGATTTTATATCATAATAATAATAATAATAAGTGGGACCGACAAAAGAAAATGACCTGAAACGCCGTGAAGAAACAGGCCAGCCGAACAGCTTCACTCCTACACAAGAACATCACGCTTCGGGGGAAATAAAAAAATAAAAAAATAAATCCCCAAAACAAAACCTGCCCCTCTCTCTCTCTCTCTCTCTCTCTCTCTCTCTGTATTCTCTCGTCAACGTGTCCATCATCAAAAGCCCTAATATCTGAATTCGATCTTCCTCGATTTGATTTTCACAGGTCTGTTTCTATCATTATCTCTTATTGAATTGAGTTTGTTGTCGATCGATCGGTCTTGATTCGTGGAATTGGGGCTTGATTTGACATTCCAACGTTGAATTTTGTGTTTGCATTATAGTAGATCGCGAGGCAGACGGGCAGGCAGGGTTCTTAAACCTAACACAATCCACCATGTTTAACCGCTTATTTGGAAAACCTAAGCTGGAAACCAGTGCCCTTACTTCGTTAGACAAATTAAACGAGGTTATTTTCCTTTTATTTTTATGTTCTTTTTCCCCCGTAGTTTGATAGATTTCATTTAAAAAAAAAATTAATTATTGTTGTGTACATGTTTTTATTATTATTAGTTTGTTATTGTTTATGATTGATTCAACCAGGTTTACTATTTATGTGTTGATTGGATTTTTTATTTGTACTGTAAAAATATTCTTTTGTTTTTTTTCTTTCAACTAAGCTGTCAATGCTCTATACAGACACTTGAAATGCTCGAGAAAAAGGAGAAGGTTCTAGTTAAAAAGGCAGCGGCCGAAGTTGAAAAGGCTAAGGAATTCACTAGAGGGAAGAACAAAAGGGGTATGATAATGCTACATCATAGTAACCATTTATGTTTGGTTTGATCGTTTCCTTTAATTATTATTTTTTTCCTTTGTGTTATCCATTTTACTTTTACAATGCATGTGCAAGTCTACTTGGTGGGCTACTGAAAATTGGCAGATATATGCTGCTGTTTTATATCTTTGCATTTTTATTGCTAAATAGATACTTCATCTGCATTTTTTATCTGTCATTGTCCCCTCTTTGTTTTTGCACGGAACATCAAGAGACGAAGTTATCCAACTCTAGATTTCATATCCTCATTGATTTTCATGTTTCTGATATTCACATTGGACATTGATATTTCTTTTAATTGTACTACTTGGATAATATTGTCTTGGAAAAAAACTCCTTTATTGAAATTCGTAACTCTACTGAGCAGTATTAGACTTTGACGTGCTTCTATGTTGTAGCATCGTGGATTCTTGAATCTGTGACTATGGATGTGGAGTATCATCTTGATACTGTAATCAAGTGAAGAACCATTGTTAATGATTTCCCCGTACAGACATCGATTACATGAATATATAACTTAAAAACAAATCCTTGTGCAGCATTATTTACAGAATTTGGGTTCTTTTCAGTCAAATACTGATTGATGATGCTTTTTTTCCAGCTGCAATTCAATGTTTGAAGAGGAAGAGGCTGTATGAGCAGCAAATAGAACAACTTGGAAACTTTCAATTACGTATTCATGATCAGGTCAGCTGGTGTTCTTACTATTGCTTTTGTTTTCAACTGTATCTTAATAAATCTGTTTAGGTTGAATGGTAGAGCCTTAAATTTTGTGCTCTGGATGTCAATTTTACAGATGATAATGCTAGAAGGTGCAAAAGCTACTACTGAAACTGTAGATGCATTAAGAACTGGTGCATCTGCTATGAAGGCGATGCAGAAAGCAACGTATGTACCAATTATATCATTTAAACTTATTAGTGGAATCTTCACTCATGGTTTGCTTATTGTCTTTGGTTGCAATATTTTCACTTTCCTGGTTGCTGTGCCCAAATTGTAAATTTGTAGTGCTTGTTTCACCCCGAAAATATTTACGATTCTCCTTCTCTTGTCCAATTTAAGTGTTTCTTTTTGAATGACTGTTAACAGGAAACACCATCTTTATTTGGCTTCAACTTGGTGTGCCATTCCATTTTATTTGCGGTTGTGATATCTGATTAATGAAGTTGTATGGTACATGTGATTAATATATGTGAAAATGATGGATTATAGGAATATTGATGATGTGGACAAGACAATGGATGAGATCAATGAGCAGACAGAGAACATGAAACAGATTCAAGAAGCATTATCAACCCCCATTGGTTCTGCAGCTGATTTTGATGAGGTCAGTGTCTTACAAGGAAAATTTTAATTCTCTCAATTCTAAACCCTGTTATGAGAGCATATCTCTCCAAATTGCACACAAGTTTTCATCTGGCAGAGCATCTAAATAGTTGGACCTTTTCAGGATGAATTGGAGGCAGAACTTGAAGAACTGGAAGGCGCTGAATTGGAAGAACAGCTTCTTCAGCCAGCAACGACAGCTCCAGCGGCTCCAGTGCACGTCCCAGCTGGCAGGAAACCAGCTCCTCAAAAACGCACAGCTGAGGAAGAAGAACTTGCTGACTTGCAAGCTGAGATGGCACTCTGAGCAGGTATACTTTTTGTTTGCTCGTAAACTGTGATTTGATCCTTCTTTTCAGACATTATACACTACCTAGTAGTTGATGGCTAAACCATTAAGAAAAAGTAGACTGCAATTGGATGCACTGAACAAAACATGTTGGAAATTATTCCGCTGAACAAAATAACACATGAATGCAGTTGAATATTGCTGCAGTGTGAGCAAGTACTTGTAGTGTTGATTTTCTTAGTTGGCTGTTGCAGGTACCATGTTCCAGAACAAAGAGATTATTTACTTTGCGTAAATTAAGTTTGTGCGTCCATCTTCTTCTTCAGAAGATTGTCCATGCTGTATTATGGAGTTTCTGCTGCTACTCCCACGCATCCAGTGTCAATCGAGGAGTGAATAGACAATGTATATAAAAGATTGCGTAAACTGAATCTAGTTCCCCTTAAAATTTGTATCCTGACGATTGAAGCTTTTTGGTTGTGTTTGGTATCACTTTTACTCGATAACATTTCTTTCTGAGCAAGGGGATTCTTTGACTAATTTTCTCTTATTATGTGTCACCAACTTGGTTACCTTCAAATATCGTTTAAAATATAGTGAATAAATGCATATAGTGTCCTTTTGGGTAGTATTTAGTATGTGGTATCATAAAGTACTGGTTGGACCGGATAGGACTGGACAAATAACTGTCTAGACTGGTGTTTGGTGTGTCTTGACCTGTGTTTGGTGTGCTTTGGATTAGACCAGATAATTTGCCTGATTTTCTGTTTGATAAACATTAGGCAAGACTCGATGACTCGAGGTTTGAACTAGATGACTCGAGGTTTGAACTAGTTTGAGTTTAAGAAATAATAAAAGAAGTATTGATCCGACTTGACCCAGTTAAAAATTCAAGTAAATCAGTGACTATCAGCCTAAAAATAAAACAAAGTTAAAAATTCTGATGAGGCTTCTTTGATTTTTTTTTTTAAATTGGGTTAACTCGACTTGACATGGACCTTGTTTCAGGTTGATTTCTTAGTTGAATTTTAAAACTATAATAATAATTATTTATATTTTTATGTTTTCTTAGTTGAATTTTAAAACTATAATAATAATTATTTATATTTTTATGTTGATTCGGATTAATGATCCACTCAATCCATGACTAGAGTAGTGCTTCGGGTCAATCCTTGAGCAGGATTTTAAAAGTATAATAATTATTTTTTTTATGTGGACTCAAGTTAATGGTCAATTTAGCTTTGACCCAAATTAACTCTCGAGTTTTAAAATTATAATAATTATTATTTTTATTCTTATATTGACTAGTATCAATGGTCAACTTGAATCGTGATCTAGGCCTGACCTTGAGTTAATTTTGATGTCTGGTTTTAAAACTATAATAATAATAATTTATATTATTATGTTAACTCGAGTCAATGATCAACCTAACTTGTAACTCGATCCTGGTCCCGGGCTAATTCCTGAGTTAAGTTTTAAAATTATGATAATAAATATTTTTATTTTTATGTTAATTCAGGTTAATGATCAACTCGACCCGTCCTTGAATTTTTTAAGACTAATAATAATTATTTTTATTCTTACCATTGACCCAAGTCAATAATCAACCCGACCTGTGACCTGGATCTTGTCTCGGGTCAAGTTTTAAAACTATAATAAATTTTTTTATCCTTACATTGATTTAATTGAACTAGATTAATCCTTATGTAGAAAATTAAACAAATTTATCCTATTATTTTTAGTGAAACAAAAAATTTTCTATTAGAATAGTTTTGGATATAACAAAAAAAATTTTAAAATATTCTTTTAAATTATATTATTTATAACATGTATGTATAGCCTATATTCACATTAATTTTTTTTTTAATTTTTTTAAATTAACCCGGATTGACCCATAAAACCCGGGACCGTGGCTGGGGTTGATAACTATGCCACTAAGTCATAAAACACCCAGCAGCATATAAACTACTGTAACCAACTACAGCAATAGTTAAATTTTTCACCAGGAGCTACGAAAGATTATTTATCGAGAAAGGATGTGACTGGATATTTCCAGGGGATGTGGCTAGATATTATTTGTGAAGGTCTTTGAATCCCTAGATTTTTAGAGAGGTGAAAAATGGAGATGCAATCCCTGG
>Ga0325402_1005189_pt1 | contig 12163 bp, 7 predicted proteins | sample PopdelMetagenome_22_FD_207212 | JGI IMG/M metagenome (GOLD analysis project Ga0325402, IMG submission 207212) | Populus deltoides microbial communities from Bellville, Georgia, United States - Xylem-PdKOR-R3 | ecosystem: Host-associated > Plants > Phyllosphere > Stem > Wood/Secondary xylem...
TCTTCTTGCAGCCCAGGTTTTTGCTTTTTATTTATTTATTTATAAGAAATGGATTTTGTTTTCATAGAAAAGCATAACACAAAGGGATAATCATCTTGTTTTGATACATGAAACAAAAAAAAAAAAATTAGCAGATTTCTCAACTATGTTTGAACAACAATGTCAGTTTAAATAAATGCAGAAGTGTGCTCATGTGGTTTTTTTTTTTTTAAGTTATAAATTGAAATAACTTATTTCTGCATTAGTTTAGCACTGCTAGTTTTAGAGATCCTATGTGAAATCATCCCATGGAGGAAATCCTCTAATCAAACCAAGGGGATTTTCTTCCCAGAACCAAAGAATTTTAGGTAATTGAAGTCCATTGGAATGGTGGTAGACTGCATTCCATGCGTGTTTTCTTCCTTTAAGGTCGTACTTGTATTATTATCTGTGAGTTTTGAGAAGATTTTTGAATCTTCTAAGGGGTGATTGTTTCTTTTCAAACTGATTGACATGAATAACGTACCAAACTCACCTTGATATTTGGAAACGTTGGTTTTAGGATAACAAACATTTTTCTTAAAAAGGGGGCATTAATGTGCGGAATAGTAGCTAGTTAAATTTCTAAGGGACTCAGGGTATTTGATGATTGTCAGCAATCTATTATATTTTTCTTCAGGTTGACTGTTTTTTTTGTGTATTCTCATGTGCCTTAGATTCGTCAATTGGCGCAAGAGATTAAGGAGTTGACCTTATCCAGTCCTGTAACCATCTACAATGGAAATTCTGCTTCTAATGGTAAGCACAGCATATTTTTTCTTTAGAGCTTAAGATTCTAAGTAGTTTCCTTACTTTCTTGAAGCGATATTGATTTTTAGCAGTCCACGTTTTGCCATGTCCTTCAATTTTTATATTCTCTTGTTCTGAATTGAAATTTCCCTGGATCTTCTATTGATACTTGTATGCAGTAGACCAACCTTCCCAATGGGTTTAAAGTTGATTAAAGTGCATGAAATCTGTCAAGTTTTTGTCCGGTTCTAACAAATCAGTGTGTTAAATATGAGGAGGGTTAACCTTTCAGGACTCTGATAAACATTGATTGTTGGTTCATTTTACTGTGAGATGCAATGTATGCTTTGAAAGCCATATGTGGATCAACTTTGCATTTCTAATAGGACATTTCATTCTTCCTTGATCAACCATTGCAGACTAGAACATGAATCTTAAGTTAACTGCAGTTGAGATATCAAGTGTATCACGAGACTGCTTTCTTATTTTTTTGTTAAATAAAGCCTAAACAAGGACTAGATAACTCTCTAGGTAAAAATATTATAGGATTTAGAATTTTCTCTAAACATGTTCTTTTCTTGATGTCAAAAAGTGACACTCCTACACTTGAAAGAAGACAAAAACTTGACACGATCAAATAATTGATGTTTTCTCTCAAATGCAGGAGTGTCAAAGTAATAAATAACTCGGCAAGATTGAGGTCGATTAAATAACTCGGCAAGACCGGGGTTGATTCATATGGGGTTTAACTATACAAAACTACAAATAATAAAAGAAACAGAGTTGAAGAGAATTTTGAAGATGTGATATTAATGTAAAGATTAAACAAAGATAAAATAATTGCCAATGTTAGAAGATCCACTAATGGTGTTTCAAATAAATATAGTACAATTTTTTTTATTACTCAATTAGAAACGACGCACAAAGAAGGTTTCAATCAGATGATTTATCATTAATGACTCATTTTAAATTATTAACATGATCATACTAATTAACTTATTTGAGTAATACTAATACTTGTAAATGTTGTCAGGTATTCATGGTGCTAACTTATGTTCACAACAAATCGAGTTCCTTTCATAGCACAAATGTCAATTATTCATACATTAGGCTATGAAAGAATCATGTATTTGTTATGCCAAAGGTTGTACACCATGAATCTAGACTCACCACTTAACAAGCAAGGTTTTAAGAATAAGTAAGATAACAATTATAAAACATGTTAATAGCAAACTTTCTTGATTATATAAACATTAAAGTCCATGTTGAGTTTGTACTATACTTATTCTTACACTATTAGTGTATCTTTTTTTCACCTTGGCAAAAATAAACTTAACTAAATATAATGAAGAAGAAAAACATAAATAAACAAGATAAGAACATAATTATGATATAAATTGACCAAGTATAGTAAAGGAAATGATAAGCATAAACAATAGATTAATGAGAATATAACATAAAATAAAACTTGAACATTACAAAAATACAAAGAAAGAAAGTAAGAATAATATTTTTATCTGAAAACTTAGATGCCTAAATGTATGGTAAATGCCTCTTTTTATAGGTTAAAGTTTAGAACTATTGATTTGGTGGCTAATTATTGATTTGGTGGCTGGATAAAACATCATTGATAACATCAGAATTTGAACACATGATCTTCATGAAAGTTGTGGTTATTTGTCTCAACTTTCTAACAAAAAAAGAATGGACTCATTTGGACTTCTAGAACTCGAGATATAGGCTAAACACCGAACAATGTTTAAGCTGCAAGATAAATTAAGACTTTTATTTTGTTACTAAGATTTGAACTTGAAAACAACAATATTGAATCTTGGACTCTTCATGAATGTTTTAGGGTCATGTCTTAGCTTTCATCAAGATAAACCACACATAAATCCAAGGTCTATAGCTTTAGTTATGACCTAAAAACCAAATACTATTCCAGTTTGAATTGAAACATGATGTGTTCTTGAACATGGTGGACCAATAAAATCCATATTTTAAGATTTTTGATGTCTTTTTTGACGAGAAATGACCCCTACATGCCTCAAAATGACACTATTTCCCTCATTGTCGGGAATATTTGATCAATATAATATTCGAATAAGTAAGGGTCATCTCAATAAAAGTTCTTTACTTGACTTAAGAACTTTTTTTTATCCTGGGTACTCCAAGGAGCTGACAAATCTCTTGTAACAAGAATAAATAAAAACATTAAGTTATCATAAAAAAAAGGAATAATATATATTTGAAGTTAACCTTAAAAAACACATTATAACAAATTTTGTTTTCTTCCAAGTAAAGCCCTATAACTATGTGTTGATATATTGAGCTTAAAAAGAAAATTTATTAATATCTTGATTAAGAGGTATGTAACAGACATAAATCTAATAAGAATTTGTTTATTTGAATAGATCATTATATTGCACTTAAAGTATCATTAAATTCCTTAACTTAAGCATGTTTTATAATAACATGTCTGATAATATAAAATATATTTAATTTATGGTAAATACTCATTTTAAATACATGTTTGCAAAATAGGCATATCTCACAATTTAAAGTATTGATTGATTTGTTTAATTATTGAAATTGAGAAGATAAAAAGAAGGTTAAGCTTAAAGAAGAAATTCTAGTTGGGTTGGTTCAATTGAAACTAGAATACTATTTAGTTTTTGGGTCATAATTGAAGCTGTAGACCTTGAATTTATATGTGGTTTATCTTAATGGAAAGCAAAAATATAGGTCTAAAACATTAATGAAGAGTCCAAAATTCACTATTGTCATTTTCAAGTTCAAATCTTAGCAACAAAAAAAAAAAGTCTGAATCTATCCTGCAGTCCAGACACTGTTCGATGTTCAGCTAATATCTAGAGTTCTAGAAGTCCAAATGAGTCCATTCATTTTCGGTTGGAAAGCTGAGTCAAATACCCATAACTTTCAAGAAGATCATGTGTTCAAATTCTGATATTATCAATGACGTTTTGTTCAGCCATCAAATCAATAGCTAACCACTAAATTAATAGTTTTAAATTTTAGCCTATAAAATAAGACATTTATCATATATTTAGGCATATGGGTTTTCAGATAAAGATATTGCTCTTGTTTTCTTCCTTTATATTTTTGTAATGTTCAAGTTTTATCTCATGTTTTATTCTCATTAATTTCTTGTTTATGCATATCATTTCATTTACTCTTCTTAGTCAATTTATTTTTGAGTAATAAAAAAAATTTGGACTATACTTATTTGAAATACCATTAATGAATTCTCTAACCTTGACAATTGTTTAATCTTTACATTAACATTACATATCAAAAGTTCTCTTCAACTCTGTTTCTTTTATTATTTGTGGTTTTGTATAGTTAATCTCATTGAGGATTGACTTGGTCTTGCTGAGTTATTTATTATTTTGACACTCATGCACTTTAGAGAAGACATCAATTATTTGATGGTATCAAGTTTTTGGCGTCGTTGTCGGAGAGGTAAGTTACTGTATAAATTATAAATTATATTTTATTTTATTTTATCTAATTTTTGTTTCTTCCTTTTTTCTTTTTCCTTTATACACTTGTATAAGAGTCTGGTCATGCATATTAAGTGGTAGACTTTCTAGGAAATCTTTATCCTCTTCAGAAAACATGATCGAAGAGGATAACTAGACACTTGATAATGAGAATAACCGTGTTAGAACACTTAGAGATCATATGAATCTAACAAGAACAATTGCACTAGTATGTATAGTTTTCCCTCCTGATGCATCTCACTTCAATTTAAACTAGGTATTTTTCAACTTTTACCTACTTTTCATAGCTTAGATCTAAAAAATTCATACTTGTATTTGAGAGAATTTGATGAGGTTTGTAATACTTATAATGACTCAAATTGTAGCATGAGCACCATCAGATTAAAGTTTTTTCCTTTTTCATTAAAAGATAAAGCTAAAACATGGTTGTAAAATTTTAGGTCAGGATCCATTCGTGCTTGAGATAAAATACAACAATAGTTTTTGAAACTTTTTTCTTCTCATATAACAAACTTTTTCAAATGATAAATCACCACTTTCACTAAAAAATCAGGAGAAATATTTTACCAGTGTTGGGATAGGTATAAAGACTTGCTTAATACATGTTCTCATCATGGTTTTGAAACATGAAAATTGGTTTCACATTATCATGAAGGGTTCACACCTAAAGATAGACAAATGGTGGAATTGATGTGAAATGAAACTTTTGAAGATAAAGACTCTAATGAAGCAATGAAGTATAGACTTGTTAGCTGAAAGTGCTCAAAATTAGGACACCACAGACACTTGTGAGGCACCGTGTAAAAATCAGTCTCATACATCTAGTGGAGACATGTACAACCTTAGGGAAGATCATGGCTTCCAAGCCAAATTTGCATTTTTAGCTAGAAAAATCGAGATACTAGAATTGAAAATGAGTGGTCAATTAAAATCCATTCAAGAAATTGTGTGTCAAATTTGTGAAATTAATGAATACTTAACCAATGATTGTACAACTTTGTCATCTTTTAAGGAGTGTTTTCATGAACAAGCCAATGCTTTAAACAATTTTCAAATGCCACATGTTAATCCATACTCGCAAACGTACAACCTTAGTTGGAGAAATCATTCAAATTTTAGTTAGAAGAGTAGTAACTATAATACATAAATTGATTTGACTTGATCCATGTGTTGGCTTCCCGAGTTACTTGCACTTGAATTGTATTGTCCTTTGAGATTTTGTCGTAGTTGAGAAGGAAACTTACCTTTCTCTTGAAAACTGAGAGTAGTTTGAGCATTTTGAGTGTTGTTTATCTCTTACTTTTCAATGAATGCATTTAATGTTTCCTCAAGATTTCTTCTAGGATGGGGAATATAAAGAGATACATATCCATTAGAATTTTGAAAATTATGGTGTGCTTAAAATGACGGCTGTGAAGTTTGTGTATTATTGTTACTACTTTTCCAATTGAAATTTAAATGATTTCTCCAACTAGGCTTGTATGTTTGCGAGTATGAATTAAGATTTGGTCTTTGAAAACTGTTTAAAAAATTAGTTTGTTCATAGAGGCATTCTTTGAAAGAAGGCAAAGTTGGACAATCATTGGTTGAGTATTCATTAGTTTCACAGATTTGATATAATTTCTTGAACAAATTTTAATTGACCACTCATTTTTAATTCTAGTGCTTCGATTTTTCTAGCTAAAGATGCAAATTTGGCTTGGAGGCCATGATCTTTTCTAAGATTATACATGCCTACACTAAATGTATGAGGTTGAGTTTTACCCAATGCCTCATAAGTGCCTGTAGTGTTCCAATTTTGAGCATTTTCACCTAACAAGTCTGTATTTCATTGCTTCATTAGAGTCTTTATCTTCAAAAGTTTCATTTCACATCAATTCCATCATTTGCCTATCTTTAGGTGTGAACCCTTTATAATAGTGTGAAACCAATTTTCATGTTTCAAAACCATGATGAGAACATGTATTAAGCAAGTCTCTATACCTATCCCAACACTAGTAAAATGTTTCTCCTGATTTTTTTAGTGAAAGTAGTGATTTATCATTTGAAAAAGTTTGTTATATGAGAAAGAAAAAGCTTCAAAAACTGTTGTTGCATTTTATTCCAAGCATGAATGGATCCTGATCTAAGATTTTGCAGCCATGTTTTAGCTTTATCTTTTAATGAAAAAGGAAAAAGCTTTAATCTGATGGTGTTCATACTACAATTTGAGTCATTATAAGTATTACAAATTCTCTCAAATGCAAGTATGGATTTTTTAGATTTAAACTATGAAAAGTAGGTAAAAGTTGAAAAATACCTGGTTTAAATTGAAGTGAGATGCATCAGAAGGAAAAACTATACATGCTGGTGCAGTTGTTCTTGTTAGATTCATATGGTCTCTAAGTGTTCTAACACGGTTATTCTCATTATAAAGTGACTAGTTATCCTTTTCGACCATGTTTTCTGAAGAGGATGAAGATTTCATAGAAAGTCTACAACTTAATATGCATGACCACACTCTCATGTTAGTGTAGAAAGAAAAGAAAAAACAAAAATTACATAAAATAAAATAAAATTTATAATTTATACAGTAAATTACCTTTCCAGCAACGACACCAAAAACTTGACACCATCAAATAATTGATGTCTTCTCCCAAGTGTAGGGGTGTCAAAGTAATAAATAACCTGACAAGACTGTGGTCGATCTACAAGGAGATTAACTATACAAAATCACAAATAATAAAAGAAACAGAGTTGAAGAAAACTTTTGAGATGTGATATTAATGTAAGGATAAAACAATTGTCAAGGTTAAATGATCCACTAATGGTATTTCAAATAAGTATAGTCCAAGCTATTTTTATTACTCAACTGAAAACCATACACAAATGAGGTTTTGATTATATGATTTATCATTAATGACTCATTTTAAATTATTAACATGATGATACTAATCTTATTTGAGTAACACCAATGCTTGTAAGTGTTGCATTAAAGTTCATGTTGAATTTGTACTATACTTATGGAGAATTCTTACTTCTCAATCTTATTACAAAATATATTCCTGATTATATACAACATCTACAAATCTATATTAGGAAGGCTATTAACTACACATAAATAGGTGTTATTATTTGGACCTGATTTATGGAAAAGAAAATCTGGCTTTAAAGTTCATGTTGAGTTTGTACTATACTTATGGAGAATTCTTACTTCTCAATCTTATTACAAAATATATTCCTGATTATATACAACATCTACAAATCTATATTAGGAAGGCTATTAACTACACATAAATAGGTGTTATTATTTGGACCTGATTTATGGAAAAGAAAATCTGGCTTTCTATATTTATTTTCCATAAATCAGGTTCAGATCAGATTCAAATCTGCCTTGATTTCTTCAGAATCTTCAACACTCCCCCTCAAGCTCGATGGAAGAGATTCTTCATTCCCAGCTTGTCTAAGATACCTTTAAATGAAGGATTTTGCACACCCTTAGTAAGTATATCAGCAAGTTGTTCCTCAGTAGGCACATAAGGTATGCAAATCAGTCAACTCTCAATTTTTTCTTTGATGAAGTGTTTGTCCACTTCCACATGTTTAGTTCTATTATGTTGCACTAGATTGTGTGCTATTCCAATGACAAACTTATTGTCACAGTACAATCTCATTGGTTCTTCCCATTTGATTCCTAAATCTTCTAGGATAATCCTTATTCATAGTAACTCACAAATTCCAAGTGCCATTGATCTGAATTATGCTTCTGCACTTGATTTTGAAACAACATTCTGTTTTTTGCTTCTCCATGTCACAAGATTTCTTTCTAGCAGAGTACAATGACCTGATGTGTATGGTTTTCAGTTGAGTAATAAAAATAGCTTGGACTATACTTATTTGAAATACCATTAGTGGATCATTTAACCTTGACAATTGTTTTATCTTTACATTAATATCACATCTCAAAAGTTTTCTTCAACTCTGTTTCTTTTATTATTTGTGATTTTGTATAGTTAATCTCCTTGTAGATCGACCACAGTCTTGTCAGGTTATTTATTACTTTGACACCCCTACACTTGGGAGAAGACATCAATTATTTGATGGTGTCAAGTCTTGTTGAAGAAAGATTGGTTTTCATTAAAAATGATATCTTTTGACACAAGAAATCATTTTGAAGGTGGATGATAACATTTGTAACCCTTTTGTGTGATAGAATACCCTATAAAAACACACTTAAGAGTTCTAGCATCAAGTTTATCTCGGTGATGTTTATGAATGTGAACATAGGTGACACACCCAAAAATTCTTGGGGGAATTTTAGAATAAAAATTTTTCTTTGGAAAGAATTCTAATAAATAGTTTAAAGGACTTTTGAAACCAATAACTCTTGAAGGTATTCTATTTATCAAATAAGTAGATGTTAAAACAGCTTCTCCCCAATAGTGTTTTGGAACGTGATGTTGAAAAAGTAAAGCTTGAGTAGTTTCGAGAAGATGTTTGTTTTTTCTTTCGGCTAACCCATTTTGTTGAGAAGTATTAACACAAGATGATTGATGAATAATCCCTTTCTTTTCAAAGTATGGTGATAGGATCTTATTAAAGTAGTCCCTAACATTATCAGTTTTAATCCCCTTAATGCACCCCAAATTGATTCTTTATCATTTTTGTGAAGTTTGGAAAGATGTGACTTACATCATCTTTTCTTTTAAGAAGATAAACCTAAGTCATTCGGGTACAATCATCAATAAATGTTACAAATTCCTTTGCTCCTGAAATATTGGGAACATTATATGGATCCCATATGTCAGAATGAATTATATGGAATTGAGACATAAATCTTGAATCACTTATAGGAAAAGGCACTCTATGATGCTTTGCAAACTCACAAATTTCACAATGAAATTGTTCCACCTTAAGATTTTTAAATAAGGATGGAAACATGTGACTAGAGTCTTAAATGAAAGACGTCCTAAACGATGATGATGGTTCCAAACATCATCTTTATTAGAATTGACTTAAATAAATGATAAAGGGTTAGAATTACTATTGTTGCCTTGCACTCCAAGTATGTATAACCCATCGTTGACTCTAGCCTGCCCAATCATCTTCCTTGTAGCTAGGTCCTGAAATATGCAGTGATCAAGGAAGAAAGTTACACTACAATTTATGTCTTTGATTAGTTTTCGAATGGATAATAGATTTGCAGTAAGGTTAGGGAGATGTAGCACTTGTTTAAGATTTAATGACCGATTAAGAGGGATTGTTCCCTGTCCTGCTATTGTGATTAGAGATCCATCAGCAACTGATATGATTTGAATGAACCTGCAGAATGAGTCATATGGTCTGTTGCACCTGAGTTTATGACCCAGATGCTGGAATGGTCTTTGTTTGAGGCACTAAATGCATGAGAAATTAGAATTTTACCATTTTTAGCTAGAAAGCATGGCCCAGATGGTTTCTCCATGGTGTTGAGTAGGGTCCTTAGGCGTTCAATCTCTTCTTTGTTGAACCCCCCCACTTCTAAGATGTTGGACTCACGGGCTGTCTCTTCTGAATTTGTTAAGTGTGGATGTCCTCTTGACTGATTCCATTTGTATCCTCTATTATGCCCCATACTTGGTGGTTTTCCATGTTGTTTCCAGCAAGTCTCCTTTGTATGACCTGTCTTCTTCCAATAGTTACAAAACAAATTATCTTTAGGGAATTTTTCCCCTTCAATCTTCCCAACCTCTACATTCATGGCATCACCCATGTTTCTGCTATTAATTATCAACGTAGCAGATCCTTCAGGATATTTGGTGCATCCAGCATCATAGTTCTCCTTCCTTCTTCAACCCTTATTACTGAGAATACCTCATTGAGTGAGGGTAGAGATTCCTTTCCAAGTATTTGGACTCGCATTTGATCAAATTATATGTTGAGTCCTGCAAGAAATTCAAAGATCCTTTTTCTTTCTACATAATTCTTTAAAATCACATCATCACTACACTACATCTTAAAATCTTGATAATAGTCCAACTCTAACCATAAACTTTTCATAGTATTATAATTTTCAATAACCATCATATTACCTTGTTTGGTCATTGAAAGCTTCATCTTAATCTCATAGATTAACACAGCATCCTTCACTTTAGAGTAGGCTTGTCTCACTGCATCCTATATGTCTTTTGCTGTAACCAGAAACATACAAAGCCCACAGACTTCTGGCATAATAGAGTTCCATAACCATGACATAATCATGAAGTCTTCTTCATCCCAGAGTGTAAACTTTGGGTCTTCTAGACTAAGAGGATTGTCCATCAAATGATTAATCTTTCCCTTTCCTTTGAGAAAGGTTTTTACTATCTATGACCACTCCATATAATTTCTTCCATTCAGTCGATAGGATGACTGTAAATTCTGAAATTCACCTAATATTTGGGTTTTTTTTTGTAGTGTTTTCAAACATGTTTTTTTTTTCAGATCTGGACAGGTGTGCTACTAGGATTGTTAGAACAAATTGGAAGATAAGAGAAGAAATTCCAGATCCAGAGAGAGATAGGTTCAGAAAAGAAGAAAATAGGTTCGGTTTAGAGCTCTGATACCATGTGGAAAATTCTTGAATTCTTACTTCTCAATCTTATTTCAGAATAAATTCCTGATTATGTACAACATCTACAAATCTATATTAGGAAAGCTATTAACTACACATAAATAGGTGTTATTATTTAGACCTGATTTATGAAAAAGAAAATCTGGCTTTCTATATTCATTTTTCATAAATTAGGTGCAGATCAAATTCAAATCTGCCTTGATTTCTTCAGAATCTTCAACAATAATTATTCTTACACTATTAGTGTAACTTTTTTACCTTGACAAAAATAAACTTAACTAAATATAATGAAGAAGAAAAACATAAATAAACAATATAAGAACATGATTATGATATAAATTGACTAAGTATAATAAAAAAATAATAAACATAAACAAGAGATTAATGAAAATGTAACATGAAATAAAACTTGAATATTATAAAAATATAAAGAAAGAAAGCAAGAGCAATATCTTTATTTAAAAACTCAGATGCCTAAATGTTTGATAAATGCCTTCTTTTATAGGCTACGATTTAGAATTATTGATTTGGTGATTAGACAAAACATCATTGATAACATCAGAATTTGAATACATGGTCTTCATGAAAGTTGTGGGTTTTTGTCTCAGCTTTTCAACAAAAAAAATAAACTCATTTGGACTTCTAGAAATCGAGATATGGGTTGAACACCGCATAATGTCTGGGCTGCAGGACAGATTCAGACTTTCCTTTTGTTGCTAAGATTTGAACTTGAAAACAACAGTAGTGAATCTTGGACTCTTCATGAATGTTTTAGATCTATGTCTTAGCTTTCCATCAAAATAAACCATACATAAAAATTCAAGATCTACAGCTTCAGCTTCAATTATGACTCAAAAACTAAATAGTATTCCAGTTTGAATTGAACTAGCCTAACTAGATTTTCTTTTCTAAGCTTAGCCCTCTCTTTGTCTTCTCAATTTCAATAGTTAACACTACAATCAATTCTTTGAATTGTGAGATATAATTATTTTGTAAACCTGCATTTAAAATAAGCATTTATTATAAATTAAAGTATTTTATATTATCAGATTTATTATTCTAAATCATGCTTAAGTTAATAAATTTAATGATATTTTAAGTATGATGATATAAAACCTTAATAAAAATGCACTTTTAAATACCGATCAAAAAACATTCAGTGTAGTTATTGTGTTAGCATTTCTCATAAAGTGGATAGTTTTATTAGATATTTTTGGCAAGTTGCAACATTTTCATTTGTCCATCTTGATATAAGAGTTCAAAATGTAACAACACTTGTAAATTCTCTTGCACACACAGG
>Ga0325402_1005191_pt1 | contig 12161 bp, 9 predicted proteins | sample PopdelMetagenome_22_FD_207212 | JGI IMG/M metagenome (GOLD analysis project Ga0325402, IMG submission 207212) | Populus deltoides microbial communities from Bellville, Georgia, United States - Xylem-PdKOR-R3 | ecosystem: Host-associated > Plants > Phyllosphere > Stem > Wood/Secondary xylem...
TACGTGTTTCCAGCCTGTCCTTGGTAAAGAAAATTAATAGATGATAAAGATTCAAATTAACGATAAAATTTCGTATACTAGGGAACCACTTACTATAAGTGATGTGACGTAGTGTATAATGACAAAATATACTAGGGTTTATCAAACTCTAAAATCACAATTCTATATTATTGACAAAATTCTGATTTGAATTAGAAGTCTAAAATTTCTCAACTTGCTTTATTTAAAATAAGCTGTATTATTTTTTATTTGTTTATTATGGTTTAATAATATTTCTATTTTTATCGGGCTACAATAACGAGTTTATTATAATGAACAAACTCTGTTTTTCTAGGTTAAGAAGTTGGTTTGGAATTGTGAAATATCCTCAATTATTATTGAGATTTCTTTCGAAATAAACTTGAAATTAATTTTTTGCTATTACACCATTCCAAATAACATTTCAGATTGAATTCCTTGTGACTTTTTTATCTTTATATTATAAATAAATAAGTTGTATTACTCCCAATAATATTTTAGATATTGACCCCATATATGTTTTTTTTATCCTTATACTAAAAGTGGGTAATAATAAATTATTATCCCTAATAATATTTTGAATATTAATCCTTTTGCAGGGTTTTTATCCTTATATTAAGAATGGATAATATATTCTCTTGCTAAAAATAAAATTTTAATATTTTTGAAATATAGGCCAAAATCCTTTGGAATTTTACAAACTTTTTGTAAAATTCATGCAACCTTTTTTAAAACATGCCAAAATATTTTTGATTTTTTTTTAAAATGCTCAAATAATTTTAATTATTTTTGGCCATATATATGGAAGAAAAAAAGAAGAAAATATCTTATATTATTTTTTAGGCTTATTTTGGTAAAAACCCATTTTTTCTTGAAATAAAACTACCAAACCAGGCTTAGGGGTGTTTGTCAAACACACTCTTAAATCAAAAACCCTTTAGCAAAAAAACATCATTAGACAAACAGGGTCTTAACCCTTTGACCCAATTTTGACCTGACTGGGTTGACTTGAAATTTTTGATTCTACAACAAACTGAACCAAAATTTTAGTTTGACTCGAAAACAAACCCAAAACAAAAAATGAATCAAACTTGCAGACACAAAAAATTCAAAATATTTTGGTTGAAACAAATCAAAACCCTAGAAAAATAAAGAATACGAAGAACACTAATGAACATTCATACTAATTCCAGCAATATGACTCTTTAACCAGAAAAAATACAATCAAAACAAGGCCACAAACATATTGTAAATCATGCAAGGATCAATAATCTAGCTTTCATTCACTTCGATTATCAATGAATTCTCACGAATTGGTTAAAATGAGTTTCAGTTCGAAACCAAAACCCTATGATTAAAACCTATTTAAAACTTGTTATTTATGCCAATAAACTCTGGGTTTTTAACTAATCAAGTATCATAAAGTGTTTAGTGCAAAGAAATGAACCAAACCATTCCAAATCATACAACTAAGGTAATGTTTTTCCCAATAACACAAAGAACAATGCCTAGTAACTCAGAAATTGCCTAGCACATTGTCAAACCCAAAACTGGCCTTTTAGGCCTCTAAACATGATTTCTTAGTTCCAACAAACTACATTACCATAGATAAATATATTTGAATAAAAAAAACTAACAAACAACATCAAATCATGCATGAGGTTCTATTTTCCAAAACTGTCAAATTAGAATAACCTACATATTCATGCAATTTGGATTCAAAATTTGTTTTCTAAACCTTTAATAGGACTCTACAAAAACCTAAAAACGAAGAACATGCATCAGCCAACACAAAAAAAAAATCACAAACCTTAGTGCCACATTTTGCATATTTTAAAGCCATTTTATTTCATAAAAACAATCCAAAAAACATCATCTAAGTATTTAGGAGCATCAACAAACAACTCAAATCAAATTTAAATAATAAAACAATATTTTTTAAAATCAAAACTAAGAACATCATAACACTAAAACAAGTTTAAAAACATCTTTTAAACATGTAAAACAAGTTAGAGATATGTATCATAGACATCACCTACTAGGTTAGTGAATGATTATACCTTCCAAAAACTCGGAATAGTTATTACCTTTCTTCCTTCAAAAATCCAATATTTTGTAAAAAATTTAACCTATCCTTTTATCTCTTGATACGATCCAGGAAAGGTCAAATTCGGATTTTGACGTAAAATGTGCAACTATCCAGTTTTACAACAATAGTCATAATTCTCAATCCGACCATTGGATCGAGCTGAAATATTACGTGAAGTCTCCTGACATGTTGTCCTACCTTGAGTTAAACTTTCAGGTCAATTGGGGTTCGGGAAGGCATCAAAATACGGGTCAACAGAGGCTATATGAATTTTATTATTTACTTCCTTTTGACTTGTGGACTTCCTATTTGGTTAGGATTCTTTTCCTAAAAGGATGTGGCAGCTTATTTTGAAAATCTACTAATTTTACAAAGATCTTTAATGGGTTGCAACACAGTTTCCAAGTATGGCAAGGATTCATACCAAATGATGCGAACCTCGTGATCACATGGTCACGCAAAGACACCAATTCCTAGAAAGCCAAGTAAATCAGGTTTGATAGGAGTGTGACACAAAGATAACTTGTACCCTTTCAATGTAATTTGTTTTGCTTTCACAATGACATGTTTAATCATTTTTGAAAAAATAATTTCATTAACGAATGCAAATTCAGGATTACAAACATTGAGGTTGAGAGAACAATAACATCGACCTTTAAATTGTTGATGGAAATTCTATTGTTTTAATGAAGTTAGGTTTCCAAACATCTTAAATAGAAACTATAGGTAAATGTATGGTTTTTACTGTTCAATGTTAGAATTAACTTAATTTTTTTATGTTAATTTAATTAGTTTATTCAAATTACATAAATTTTTCTTTTATAAATTTTTACTTCAAGGAAGAGAGCTGATAATAATATTGCAACGAGGGTTTAGGAGAATCACGCTATAATTAACTAAGATCGGATTCAGGATAATTTTTTTATTCCAAATATTAAAATTTTATTTTTTATTTACTAATATATAATTAATTTGTACTATAAGGTTGCGTGATTTTTTGTACAAGGTGTAAAAGAAAGACAAAAAATATACAAAAGAAAGAAAGCTTTCAGGCTAGAATGACATGACTATTTGGAAGGATTTCAGATCGACGTACACCTCAGAAACTGCATGGGCGAAATACATTCAACATGTGACATCCACACGTTTCACATGATGGTCACAGTCTGATGCAGAAAATCAAAATCAGCATGATCATAATTTCGTTACCACGCACAGTGGCGACCCCATTCTATTCATTTCGCATGCAAAATGGATGGTGGGATTTTTTTTATTACATACATTTTTTATTAGGTGTTTTTGATAAATATATTTAACTGATAATATTTTTATCTTGTAGGCTAAGGTTCTTGGACGCGAGCTAAACCCGATAAAGGTTTTTGTTGAAACGCATAGGCGGAGTGATGAGTGCTAAAAAAGGAAGCAACAATTCATGGATAGCCTAGCTTAACGCTTTGTGGTATGTTGGTTTTCAACCATTTGTTTCTTAATTTATTATTTACTTGAATTTTATGAATTTATTTTTTCTTTCATAGATACATATAATAGATGATTGAAGGAGAGATAAGAGGATGATCGTTTGACCCATCAAGATCTTGATCTAGATTTGTGGTTGGAAATAGAATCGTCTAGTGGACCCAAAAAAAAATTGGTTTATGTACTCTCTAACACTACGGTGAAGAACTTATAGACGACCCGTAGTGCTTCGATAATTGGACGTTCGCAATGAAGTTTAAGCACTCAAACCCCGGAGTTCGCGGTGATGTTAGACCAACGAGTAGAGGCACATATGGCCCATCTTAATGAAAAATTTGAACGATTCACTAATGATTATGAAGAACTCCGTCGATTGGTAATGGAGATGAGATCACAAATGAATGATACATGTGCACCCTCTAATTGGCATCACAATCATGACAACGACCAACCTCCTCCACCTCTAAAACCATCTTTATTTTAGATTTATTGTATTTGAATGTACAAATGTTTAGATTTGTAATAAATATTTGATTTTAAAATTATTTTAATTATTTTTCTACTTTGTTCAATATATTTTTTTAAAAACAATATTTTTAAATATTATTGACAGGGTTACCGACAGAACTCCGTTGGTATATTTCAGAGAGAGATGAAAAAGAATAACTCTAAATGCAACTGTTACCGATGGAGATACAAACAAAATTATGCAGGTAAATTTGTTTTGGCACACTTTTATGTTAGTAAATCCATCAGTGTATTTATTACTGATTGACTTACCGACAAACCATAAATTACAGACATGAGTTTTTTCGACAGATTGTTTCCATTTGTGAGATCGTTTGTAATATACATAACGATATACTATGAGTGTCAATACTGACATAAATTTCCGTCGGTAAAACTGTTAAATCTAGTAGTATAAATTGTTAGATTTTCTAGAGAAACAGACTTTATTATTTTATTAATTAACTCACAGTCTATATATAGAGATACAAGGGAAGGAGTTTAGAGATGTGTTTTAACTAATCTACTCTTACATAACAGCCTCTCTTAGATTGAAGCCTGAAAACTAGGCAGTCAATATATACAACTGCAACTAGAAAGTTGATACAACTGGTGTTTTATTTCCTTGTAACTTCTCATGGTTCACGCTAACACTTCCTCTCAAATTGGTGCATAAATATCTTTAATGCCTAACTTGTCAAGTGAGTCATTAAAAATTCTATTGGAAATTGCCTTTGTCAATATATCTGCCAGTTGATCTTCTGATTTGACAAAAATAAACCAGATGATCTTTTCTTCAAGGTTTTGCTTAATAAAATGTATGTCTATCTCCACGTGTTTTGTTCAATCATGCTGAATAGGATTTTGTGAGATATCGATTGCAGCTTTATTGTCATAAAACAAGTTCATCTCCATGTTAGGACCATAGCCTATTTCCATTAGTAACCTTCTAAGCCATAGTAATTCACAAAACCCTTTTTCCATCCCTCTAAATTCGGCTTCAGCACTTGACCAAGCCACCACCTTTTTACTCCTCCATGTAACTAAGTTTCCTCCCACAAATGTAAAGTACCCTGACATGAATTTTCTATCTAGAATACTCCCTACCCAATCCACGTCTATGTATCCTTCCAAATCCAAGTGGTTGTTTTTAGAGAACATTAAACCCTTTCTTGGTGAGGATTTCAAGTAACGAAGTATTCGAATCAGCGCGTTCATATGCTCTTTGCTTGGATTATGCATAAATTGGCTCACAACACTTATGGCATAAGCAATATTAGGGCGAGTGTGTGACAAGTAAATAAGTTTTCCCACCAGCCTTTGGTATTGTACTTTATCCATTGGTACTTGGTCTGTGTGTTCAATGAGTCTGTGATTTTGAACGATGGGAGTATCTGCTGGTTTGCACTCTAATAACCCCACCTCAAACAGTAGATCCAGCACATACTTTCTTTAGGACAAGAATATACCCTTCTGTGACCTTGCCACCTCTATTCCCAAGAAGTATTTAAGTCCACCTAGATTCTTCATCTCAAATTCGGCTGACAATTGCTCATGTAATTTTGACATTTCTTCAGTGTCATCCTTAGTGATAATCATATCATCCACGTAGACGATTAAGGCTATCACCCTTTTTTTGTCGATGCTTTAGGAAGAGGGTATGGTCTGCATTTCTTTGAACAAACCCATACCTTCTCATGGCTGAGCTAAATCTCCCAAACCATGCTCGAGGAGATTGTTTTAATCCATATAGAGCTCACTCCAACTTGCATACAACTCCAGTTCCTGAAGATGTTGTAAAGCCTGGTGGGATATCCATATAAACTTCTTCTTCAAGGTCACCATAGAGGAAGGCATTCTTTACATCAAGCTGGAGTAGTGGCCAGTCTAGATTTGTTACAAGGGATAGTAAAACTCTAACAGTATTTAATTTAGCAACTGGTGAGAAACTATCTACATAATCTATGCCGTATGTCTGTGTGAATCCTTTCACTACTAGCCTTGCTTTGTACCGGTCAATTAATCCATCTGCTTTGTATTTAATTGAGAACACCCATTTGCACCCCACTGTTTTTTTTCCTTTAGGTTGCGGTATCAGCTTCCATATATTATTTTTCTGTAGGGCTTCCATCTCTTCTTGTATGGCTTGTGCCCATTTAGAGTCGGCCAAAGCATCCTCTATATTATCTGGAGTATGACAAGAGGATAATACCTCTGTGAAACTCTGAATTGGATTAGGTAGGTGTTGTGTGCTTACATAATTGGCGATGAGGAATTTGGATCGCCTTTCTTCGGTATCAGGGGAGTACCTGTTTGGTGGCTTTCCTCTGTTGTGTCTGAAAGGTAACACATACTCTATAGGAGTATTCAAGTCAGAAGTATATGGGGGAACAGTAGAAGAGCTTACATCAAGGTTGTTCTTAGTAGGAGATTCAGGTACTGTAGAGAGAGGGGTTGGTTGGCTTTCTTGATTCACAAGCTCTCCATTAAGTCGGTTTTCATGTTTTCCTTCAACGTCATTTTTAGCATCCTCAAGTTGGTTTTCATGTATTCCTTCAACATCATTTTCAACCTCCTCAAGTTCTCTTTTGTCAGCTTGTGCTAGACTGTCACCAATGGATTTAGCTGCAGGATTTGCTGAATTATCAGTGGTGCTAACAGTGGCTGGAGCTGTTAAGTACCAATTCAGATCTTCCCTTCTACGCTCCCCCTGTAGAGCAGAATTGGGGACCGTAGGAGGATATAAATGTTTTGACTGAATAAAGGTCGCATCCATGGTGATATAGAGTCTCTTGTTAATGGGATCAAAGCATTTATAGTCCTTCTTAGTTGGTTCATAACCCAGAAACAGACATTTAATAGCACACGGATCAAGTTTGGAGCGTTGGTTCTTATGGAGATGAACCACACAACCGAACACACGTGTTGGGTAGCGCAACATGAGAAGAGAGCACTAGCAGGGGAGTTTTGAAGTGTAGGACCTTAGAGGGCATTATGTTGAGTAAGTATACCGCAACACTTACTACATCATCCTAGTGGTGAGTTAGGACAATTGTACCGAGAAGAAGGGCACAAGTTGTTTCCAAGATGTGGCGATTCTTTCATTCAGCAACACCGTTCTGTTGAGGAGTCTGAGCACATGAGGTTTCATGGAGGAGACCTTGTTGCTGGAAGAACGCTTTGAACCGTTGGTTGACAAACTCCCTTCCATTATTTGATCGAAGCACTTGTATTTTGGCTGAAAATTGATTCTGAATCATGGTGTGAAATGCTTGGAATATTAGGAACACCTCCTCCTTTGTCTTCATCAGGTAAAGCCAAGTAATTCGGGTGGAGTCATCGACAAATATAACAAACCAATGATGACCAGTTACAGTCGTTCGTGGAGAAGGTCCCCAAACATCAGAGTGTATAAGAGCAAACATAATACTGCTTTTATTCAAACTTGCAGAGTAAGAGTTTATGTGGCTCTTAGCCAAAATACAAGTCTTACAATTAAAATCAACATCCTTTGATTGTAAAAATAAGTTCGAAAATAGGTGTCTTAGATATCCGAATGACGGATGCCCAAGACAACGATGCCATAACCATATTTCTCATTCCTTGCTATTGAGTTGTCGCACGTGTGCGGCATCGCGGTGATCATCCACCCTCAATGTATGTATATATATCTGGTAAATGTGGAGAGACAAGGAATTCTTTGTCTCTTAGCTGTGAAAAATGAAATGGGAGTCGCCACCTAGTATTTTGGTCACTAGGAACCCTAACTGGTCTCAGAGATCGGGTACTGAGACTGGTTGCGTAAAGGGAAGGTATTAGCACCCCAAATACGCCCTACCTAAGGTAAGCTGCATTGTTTTATTGTCTGATAAAAAAATCTAAGGTCTTATCATGTTGGTCTGTCTAGGGTTCAAGACAAGCCCTCCTCAGTAAGGAGGTTTTTATCTTATGGGGTAAAAATCTAACCGGCCTAATGTCTATAAAAGAACTACCTTTTTAATATCGGGAATACGTTTTACGTATAAATTCATAATCCCAGACATTAAAAAAAACAAAATATTTTTTTATTTTTTAAAATATTGGCCAAGTTCTCATGACTTTAATAAACTGGTTATTAAAGCCAAAATGCATGCTAAAATAATATATATATATATATATATATATATATATATATATATTTTAGTTTTCTTTGGTGTATAAAAATAAAACATGAGTTTTTTAGTTTTGAGAGACTTAGTTGTATGCATGAAGACATAAGTTTAAAAAAAAATGAGTATTTTTTATATCGGATTTGTGTTTTTATGATATAAAAATACAAACCAATCTTAGTCAAAATGACGTAGAAAAATCCATGGGAAAATCACAATTTATATATATATATATATATATATATATATAAAATAAAAAAACACACAAAAACAAAAAGGAGAAAATATAAATAAAATAAAATAACTAGGCTGGGCCTGTATTGGCCCAGCCACAAGGCTGGACTCAGCCCAGCCGTGTGGGCTGGGCTGATGTTCCAGCCATTAGTTAACAGGGCTGGGCTGATGTTCCAGCCTGCCGGAGAAGCAAAGACCCATGACTGGTTACTGTGCATGAGCACAGTAACCAGTTAATTAATTAGCCGGTTATTGTGCGCATGCACAGTAACCGGCTAATTATTTTCTTCTTGCATGCAGAATGTGCACAGTGCACGTTCTGCAGGCAAGAAGATGAATTATGACCGGCGACTATGGGGGGAGGAAGAATTACCTGAGGCGGTGATCTCGGATGGTTGAGCTGACAGTGGGGCTGGTGACTGTTCTCGGTGGCAGTGACGGTGAAACCCGGTGACAGCAGCAGCGCTTCCGCTGTGTAGAGATACCAATCGGTGTCCTCTTCCCCCGCCGGTTTATCCTTTCTATCCTTTTTCTTCCTTCTCCCCGACTGTCTCTCTCGGTTTCCCTGTCAATATCCTCGGCTTTTTCGTTTCTCAGTTTCGGTCGTTTCTCTCTCTACGCCGTCAGTTTCTCTCTCTCAGTTCCCCCTTTTTTCTGCCCTTTTTCTCCTTTTTTCCCCCTACTCTTCACCTTTCGGGATAGTATTTATAAGGGCAGGGGGAGCGGGGTCGACCCTGCCCCGTCCCATCGCCGCGTGCATGTGGCGCACGTTGCCACCTCTACCACGACGCCGGCCGTGGTGGCCAATGGAGGCGTTGCTTGCGGAGCACGGCTACTCAGGAATATCATCATGAGGTGGGTGGCAGAGCATGTGGGAAGGAAAGGAAGAGACAAAGAGAAGAAAACAAAAAAGTGTCTCTTCCCTTGCTGCATGTCTGGGGAAGAAGAAGAAGAAACAGTGCCGCCTCAAAACAACACCGTTTCGTCTCTTTTTTTTTTGAAAACAAATGAAATGGTGTTGTTTTTCTTAAAACGCGCCGTTTCATTTAAATGAACAAGTCAATCCTCCAATTTGAGCGTGTTTTGCATTTTGGTCCTTGGTCTCGGATTTCTTCAATTAAGTCCCGAATTGGCCATCAAACTTCAATATTTATGCAATTAAGCCCCTGATTTGACCAAATTAACTCTCAAAAATTATAATTTGACTCCAGAACTTTAATTTCTTCCAATTAAAGCCCAAATTAACTCCAAAATCAATTTTTCTTACAATCAAACCCTCCATAAATTCAATTAAACCTTCAATATAATTTAATTGAGTCCACCAATATCTAATTTTGGACTTTTCTTCCTCAAATTGAATTTTCTTTGTCAACAGGGCTATCATTAGTTAATAAAATACTGTCAAATTTTAATTTTTGTATTTTTAAACCTCCCCAACCAAATTTTGACTATTTTCTGAGCGTTTTGGCATCCTCTTTTCACTGTTATATTTTTTGATAATATTTTTAATTTATTTTTTTACGAGGAAAAAAAATGTGAATTGAGAATAACCCAAAAATGGGTTATGACAGAGTTGATGGTGTACGTGATTTGCTTTCCCATGGTTGAATTCATCAAGGTAGTATGACCGCCCTCTCTTAGTACTATGCCCAATAATCTCCTTGCTGAGAACATCCTGAAGAAAACAAACTTTAGAATATATCAATACCACACAATTGAGTTCTTCAGTTACTTGGCTCACATAAATTAATTTGTTTGAAAATGAAGGAACAAGAAGAGTGTGGGATAAAGTGAGTGAGGGTGATAGTGACACGGTTCCAGCTCCCGTGACTGGAAACGCGACTCCATTTGCATTTGCAATACAAGTCCTCTATGGTTGAGTTGTGTGTGAGAAGTCTGTAGGATAAAGGTCATATGGTCCGTAGCCCTAGAGTCGATAATCCACTCACTTTCATCCTGATGGCTAGAATTATAGAAAACTTGTCCACAGTTACCTGGTGCTTTAGAAGTGGAGGAGTCTGCCATAGGGATGAGTGAGAGTTGAGGTTCTGTCGTGACTGTTGCGGCCCTACCAGTGCCTTCATCAGGTAATGTGTTACCTTTTTCCCTTCTAGCTTTTAGTTCATGCCACCATTCAGGGTATCCATGCAACTTGAAGCATGTCTCACTGGTGTGTTTGGTGTTTCCACAGTGTGTACATTTCCCTCCATCAAAGGGACCCTTCGGTTTAAAGGATAGGTTATGTTTTCCCATTACCAGCGTTGGTGGTTGGCCAAACCTTGAGCCTTTGATGGTCATAACAGCACCACTGGTTGTGGTCTCTACCCCTGTTGTCATCACTGCCTGTCGAGTATCCTCTCTTTTTACGTGAGCATAGGCCTGCTCAATTGTAGGAAACGATTTTAGTTGAAGAATGTCACTACGAATGTTGTCAAGTCGATCATCCAATCCGTCCAAGAAAATATAAATTCTTTCCTCTTGTATCAGAGAGTTATATTTTTGAATGTCTGTTGCACATTCCATGGGATTGGGGCGTCGGAAGTCTATCTCCCGCCATATCCCTTGTAAATCATTGTAATATTTTTCGATTGATCCTTATCTCTGCCGAATCCAAGTTACCCTGCGTCGAAGTTCATAAACCTGTGATGTGTCAGTTCCATCAAAATATGTAGTTGCAATGGCATCCCACACCTGTTTTGCTGTTGGGCAGTGGATGAAGTTTGCAACAAATGATTGGTCTATTGAATTAATCAACCACCCTTTCACTATGGAGTTTTCAGTGTGCCATTTACGGAATGTTGGGTTTGCTTCTAAGGGTTGAGGGAAGTCTCCGTTAATATATCCCAGTTTGTCTTTGGATGAGATGTTCATCTCTACCATCTAGGACCATAAAGCATAGTTGGATCCATCCAACTTAATGTCGGTTGGTGCTATAGAAGAGTCATTGATAATTGGTTGTGAGGTAGCTTGGGCTTTTGTTAAAGCCTCCGTCATCTTGGTCGTGAAGTTGTCAGGCATGGAGTCTGTTATGGGATTTTGTGGCTAAATCAGTTTAGTGGAATATTCAGCTATGAGGTTGAAGTCGTTGGGTTAGTTCCCTGTTTAGGTTATAAAAATTCCTAGACTATGCTCTGATATCATGTCAGATTTTCTAGAGAAACAGACTTCATTATTTTATTAATTAACTCACAGTCTATATATAGAGATATAAGGGAAGGAGTTTAGAGATGTGTTTTAACTAATCTACTCTTACATAACAGCCTCTTCTAGATTGAAGCCTGAAAACTAGGGAGTCGATATATATAACTGCAAAAACTAGGGAGTCGATATATATAACTGCAACTAGAAAGTTGATACAACTGGTGTTTTATTTCCTTGTAACTTTTCATGGCTCACGCTAACATAAATATATAAACTCATAAAAATCACACGACAAATCAAACTGCAATAATGTTATTTATATATATAAAAAAATTATGTGATTATAATTTTTGATCACTAGGAAAAAGGAAATACTCAAATAAACATGGAAAACAGAATTGTAAAAACCGATGAAAATAAGAATTGAACAATATAAGTGAAAATTACGATATGTATTTCATTTTTCATCATCAATCAGTTCTTTTTCTCGGGGTTGGTTCAGGGAAAGTTGGTGACATAGCACTCACGAGGGAGGCCGTGTGGGAATC
>Ga0325402_1005194_pt1 | contig 12159 bp, 10 predicted proteins | sample PopdelMetagenome_22_FD_207212 | JGI IMG/M metagenome (GOLD analysis project Ga0325402, IMG submission 207212) | Populus deltoides microbial communities from Bellville, Georgia, United States - Xylem-PdKOR-R3 | ecosystem: Host-associated > Plants > Phyllosphere > Stem > Wood/Secondary xylem...
ATTCCTGTGTTGAAGCTTTGCAATTACCATAACTTCATTTTTAAATTCTTCTGTTCCTTGTCCTGAACTTCTAGATAACCTTTTTATTGCAACCTCCAGTCCATTAGCCAGCAGACCCTAAAATCATTTTACAAGATTAAGCCTCTGGACTACAATTATGCAATTTAGAGAGGCCAATTAGTTTTTAGCTAAATGCAAGCAACTCAACCTTATAAACAGAGCCAAAACCACCTTGCCCGAGTTTGTTAGCTGGAGCGAAATCGTTAGTGGCCGCCGTTATGGTGCTGAGCTCGAAATATTCCAATTCAGTTGAAGTGCTGTTAACGTGCAGTTCAGTACCTTTTTTTGCTCTCTTCTTGAGCCACAAATAAGCAAACAGGCTAATGAGAAACCACAATAATGCAATTGATGGTGCTATAATGGCCAGCATCGGTTTTTCACGAGAACCATTTGGCTGCCTTGTATTATCAGCTGCATGAGAGTGAAAAGAATAAAAATTAACTCTATAGGAAAAACCACCCCATTTTCCAATGGAAATATGACAATACATATGGTAAAGGGTAGCCCTTTTGGCACCTAAAACGTACCAATATCTGTGGTTTCTTTCCTGCAGTGAAGAGCTTATTAACTATAGTCAAGAGCATAGGAAAGCTCTTATAAATCAATATTTGTAATGACAATCGTATGAAGTAGTTACTGAGCAGAAAAAGGGTACCTAATTCATATGCATCAACACGAACATACAGATCATAACTGTCACTCCTATCATAATTAATGTCTACTAATTCCTTGTACCATGTCAAACAACCATAATTTTTTCCGGGAATTGCAATGATTGCGTATGCAGAGCATGAACAATTCCTCTTGCATTCCAGTTCACAGTCTGCACGACTCTTGCTCATGTCCACCCAAGCTGCAGCTGAAGTGTCCGGAAGAATTACATTTTCCACCCTCACAAACCCTTCTCCATTCTGGCACACCGAAGACGTATGTAGCCGCTTCCTGACACAACCACCGGACCCATCTCTCGAAGACCATTCTAATGGGTACTTGGGCTCGAACCCAGGTAAACAGGCACATCCAAATTCATTTCGATTGGCAACTTCACGCGTACTATAAGCACCACAATGTCCATAATAGTTGCACTGAAACTGAGGGGCCTTCCAGTAATCCTTCCACTGACCATCACTTTGTCGCCATGTTAAAGCCTTTACAAGTCCTGAATGATCCGCTATTAATCTTAGCAGAAAAGAATCATCAGGAACTGTGTAGACAAAGTATATTTCGTCTGGATCATTTACGAAAGTGCTTTTGTATAAGCCCAACTGACTTCTCCATGGCCAAGGAGGAGTTCTACAAATTGGCTTTGTACCACTATAGAAAAAGATTTGCGGTGAGCCATTAGGGTTGATCCTAACTGAAAAGTCCCCGAACCCAGGGTCTTCGGCTGATTTCCATGATGTTAGGATCCGATCAATTCCTAATTTTCGATCGAGCCCCAGTTTCATCCCAGGAAGCAGGATGTTAGTAGGATAATCGAAGCTTTGCCATACAATTTTCCTGCTTCTTTTCCTGACCAATATCAAATTTCCTGAATCCAAGAGTTGAGCTTCACAAGTAACATTTTCTTCCACCGAAACATTTGTAGACCACACAGGAAGCTTTTGGTCATCGTTACCATAGAGAACGAGGTTTCCATATTGGTCTATAAAGAGAAATCCAGAGGAACCAATGATTGGATCGTTCCTGTTTGCAACCCACACCACAGTTTGTTCTGGTATTTTATGGTACCAAATTCCAAGATATCTATTGGTTGAACTACCTGGACTGAAAAATCCTAGTGCAAAATTATTTCCTTTGGAGATAAGAAGGTCACCTTCTTTAATGGTTTGGCTCGTCTTTAAGGAGTCTAGGGATGTACAAGAAGAGAATTGGAGCATTAAAAGAGAAAAAAGCAGGAACAGTTTTTCAGCTTCCATGATTGGGTAAACTGGACTTGGCTTTTTGAAAAGTGTTAAATTTTGCTTTGTGGAGAATGGATATGGCCTTCAGACGGGATCTGGTCCACTTCGCTTAACGTGGCATCTCTTTAATGAGTTACTCTTTTCAATTTTCAAAGTCTAGACAGTGACTTGTTTTTGTTAAAGTATGTAGTAGGTTGCAGACGCATACAAAAACAACATATAGAAAACAATAAACACAAACCGATTTTTTGGAAACGACAAAAACAACATATGTAGTAAATAATTTTCAAACTTTTGATTCAAACTTTTATAGAAAAAAATAAACACAAAGAATCATAATAATTATGATTCAAACTTTTGTTACTCAATAATTTTCTAATTAAATTTAAATATTAAAGCTCTTCTAAATTATTATATACTAGGAAAAACACCCTAAACAAAGCTTAAAAATTAATAAAATATTTCTAAAGTAAATAAAAAAAAATCTAATTTAACTCGGAAAATATAATTAATTTTTCAAAAATAGTAATTTCTAGTACTAGTTTTGAGGCCTTACCGATCTTAGATGACTTCATAAATCAGACTCTACAGGGGACATGGCTTCTAGAATCAAAATTTATATCCATTATCATAAGGTATTGTGTTGGAAGAAAATCTTTTACATTAGTCTTTCTGTGCTGAAAATAACTCGTTTTTGAGCTTAAATTGTTCTTGTCTTGTTTTTGTGAATACTTAATCAAAGCTCTCAAACTCCTTTTCTTTCTTCTCTTAAGGTATATAACAATATTAGACATCACCTTTAGTTCTTTATCAACATATGTTGTATCAATATAACTCTACCTTTGTGAGATTAGTAAACTTGTAATTAAAAGTATGAACATAACCTAAATCAATAATTTAATTTTGTTGGGCATCTTCTATGTTCTATTTACACTTAATTTCTAACTTATCAATAAGGACACCATTGATGACATTATTGCTCTAGTTGCTATCATATATATATTATGTTAGTTTTTTTTTTGTTATTGTTTGTTTTTGAGTTTTTTAGAACTTGATTTTGGTTCTTGAGAAATAATTAGAGTTGTCAGTGTTACACAAAAAAAATATGGAAGGATTTGATCTTTCATGTGTTTAGTCTGACAAATCTAAGCTATGTGGTTTTTACTTTGTTGATTAAGCTTTCTAACTTTCTTTTTTTTTGTGTTTCATGTGCTATGTTGTTGATTCCTCTTTTTGCTTCATGATCTTGGGAGGTTTTTGAATACTATAAGGATCTCTTGCTTTCTTAATTTACTGTATTTTGTTGCACTCTATTTTTTCTGCATCTATATTGAGTTTGAGCATAGGCAGTGTTGTTACTTATTTTGGGACCTCACATAAATATACAAAAAAAAAATACAAAATACAAAAAATTAAAAAACAATACATCAGTAGGAAGAACATGAAGAATTTCTAGAAAATTGTCACATACTAGTTGGGGAGAATCAAAATATCTAAAGTTGAAAAATTGACAATTCAATTTTGACTTATGAAGGCCCTATTAACAAGAAAAATTCAAAATTGGATGTTTAATAACTCAATTAAAATTTTTCAGGGTTTAATTGTATTTTTTAAGAGCTTAATTGCAAGGAAAATTGGTTTTTGAGTTCAATTTGGGCTTTAATGTGAAGAAATTGAAGCCTAAGGGTTAAATTACAATTTTGAAAAGCTAATTTAGTTAGCTAAAAACATGACATGGCATTATTAATATGATGTGGTGGATGGAGTGATAATGCACCCTTCCGATGATGAAGCTTGAAAATATTTTAATAGGGTGTATCTATCACAGCCCAGCCCAACATACTTTATATTGTCCACTTTGGGCCTTACCGCCCTCACGGTTTTATTCTTGGTGACGCGAGCCCACTTTTGAGCCTGACACCCCAAAATGTGTACAACATGTTAGCAACCAACACTACTAATAAGGCCCTGGCTCTGGACGCTCGCTTCCGATGTGGGATATCACAATCCCCCCACCTTAGGACAAGTTGTCCTCGGCTCTGATACCAAATGTAATAGCCCGGCCCAACATGTTGTATATTGTCCGCTTTGTGCCTTACCGCCCTCACGGTTTTGTTCCTAGTGACGTGAGTCCACTTATGAGCTTGACGCCCCCAAAACGTACAACATATTAGCAACCAACACTACTAATAAGGCCCTTGCTCTGAACTCTCGCTTCCGATGTGAGATATCACAATGCCCCCACCTTAAGACGAGCCGTCCTTCGCTCTAATACCAAATGTAACAGCCCTGCCCAACATGCTGCATATTGTCCTCTTTGGGTCTTACCACCCTCACGGTTTTGTTCCTGGTGACGCGAGCCCACTTCTGAGCCTAACGCACCAAAACACGTACAACATGTTAGCAACCAGCACTACTAATAAGGCCTTGGCTCTGGACGCTCGCTTCCGATGTGGGATATCACAGTATCCTTAGTTTTCAATGGAATCAAGGAACATGCATCTTGTTATGTACAAACGGATTCAATCCATTCAGATCATTTACTGCTCCTTATTCTTGTTGGCCGGTGATACTCACAGTTTACAAATTATCATCGGGCATGTGTAAGAGGCTGGAGTTTATGTTTTTATTAACAGTCACACACAATGCTAATAGTTCGAGTTAGAATATAGATGTTTGTGTTTGGTGGTGGTTTAGAAGGATTTTAGACCTCCGTACATCTCAGAAGCCATGTGAGTAGAATATATTTAGCATGTGATGTCTGATCATTTCGTGCAATGATCACACTCTGGTGCAGAGAACCAGAACTAGCAAGTTCACGGTTTCGTTACCATGCACATCGATGGCTTCATTCCATTTGTTTTGCATATGGAGTGGATGGTAAAATTATTTTTTAATTGCATCCATTTTTTTATTTATTGTTTTTTATAAATATATTTAATTAACAATAATTTTCTCTTAGAGGCTACGGTTCTTTAACACAAACCAAGCCCGGTGGAGCGATTGATGACCGCCAAAAAGGGATGCAACAACTTGTGGATAACCGAGCTCAACACTTTGTAGTATATTGTGTTCAACCATTTTTTTCTTAACTTATTATGTTTTTGAATTTGATGACTTTTCTTTTCAAGGATACATATAACACCAAGTTAGAGGAGAGATATGGTGACAATCCTTCGACCCATCCGGATCTCGATCCAAATTTGTGGTTGGATGTAGGATCTTTTAGTGGACCCGAAAGAAATTGGATGTAAGGTCTCTCTAACACTATAACCGAGTTCTTGCAAATAGACCACAATGTTTCAACCATTAGGTGCTTACAATCGGTTCCAAGCACTCAAACTCTGGAGTTCAAAGTAATTTTAGACCAGCGAGTTAAAGATCAGATGGTCTATCTTGCTGTTGATTATGAACAACTCAAGGTGCGTTCCCAAATATTTTGAATTGTTTTTTTGCTTAAAGTGAGTTTTTTTTTTATGTTTTTAGATCATTTAATGTGCTAATGTCAAAAATAATTTTTAAAAAATAAAAAAACTTCATTGTGATGCATTCTTAAGCTAAAAGCACTTTGAACTGTCACCGCAACCACAATCCGAAACAGGTCCTCAGTGCTGAGATGGTCGAACTTCACCAATGGGTATTGGAGTTAGATCACAGATGGGTGGTACTTGTGCTCCCTCTTATTTGCCCCACGATCCAGGCGAAGACTCGCCCCGACCTCCTCCTCCAGCACCTCTATTCTAGATTAATTGTATTTGAACTTATAAATGTTTAAATTTGTAATAAATATTTGAATTTTATATTAATTTATTTTTTTTTTAATTATTTTCTATCTCTTTTTAATAGATTTTAAAATATATATATATATATATATATATATATATATATATATATATATTGAAATTATTACTGACAGGGTTACTGATGAACATATTTTATTAGTATATTTCAGAAAGTTAAAAAAAAATTATTGCAAATGTTATTGCCACTGTTTACTCACCGACGGAATAACATATTCTGTTTGACGGTTACATGTCAAATTTACTAATGGATATACAGACAGTTGAAAAAAATCACCAATGGAATGACATATAGTTTTTCTGCCGGTGATATGTTATATTCAATGATGGAAGTACCGATGAAATGAAGCAGGTAAACTTTTTTTTTTTGCACGCTTTGTACATTAGTAAATGCATTTGTAAAATTATTACCGACATACCACAAATCATCAATGAGAGTTTTTTCAACATATGATTTTTATCCATGATCATGTCAGCAAGAAAACTTACCGATGAACTGTAAGTATAAATGCTTATAGAAAATTATGTCGGTAAATCTAAAAATTATTGTAGTGTCTCAAATTTTAACCCAAAACCTCAAAAACCATAATAATTCAATAAACCCATAACAATTTACCTATAACACTTCAATTAATCCATCAATGTAACACTAAAACATAAACTTCAAAACCTTAAACCTTAAACCTTAACAAAACCAAAATCAAAGCTATATACCTAATTATACATATTAAAGCATAACTCTTACCTTAAACACTTATTTCTCCAAATCTCTTTGTATTTCCCTCTTTTCTCTTCTTCTTCTTCAACCACTTCTAGTTCTCTCTCTCTCTCAATTTCAAATTCTCTCTTTTTTTCGTTTTTCTCTTGCTTGTATATATATTTATCAATTTCAGAAAAAAAAAAAAACACATTAAGACACGTTACTTGTAGGACTAGATATGAGTTGTGCACTACACTGGTTGATAACGTTGATTTTTCAAAAAGAGAAAAGCAGATAGCCATGCCATTCTTTTTCATGAAAAAATTACCACTATAAACATGTTAGAGCGAGCTTATGTTAGTTTATACCATTTCATGATCACAGAAGTCATGATATGGAAAGAAGTTAAGCAAAGACAAATATTATGAATATAATTTTATCTACTTCTTTTATATTCAAGAGTATGTGAAAATCAAAACAAGGTTTCTTAAAAATGAATGTAGGTTGTTTTTCAGAAGGAATATTTGTTTCACTACGATTCAACATGTAAACAAGTACCAACATGGATGGTGTTATACTATAAATTTTTATGGGAAATTGATAAAGATGAATATGATAACTATTTGATCATTGGATTAATTGAAAGAAACTTAGAAGATAAGGGTTACTGCCACATATAAAAGATGAAATATGCACATAGGATTAACTTTACAAGTAAGTATAACAAGCCATGTATTATAGATGTGAGATCGTGGAAAGAACTCTAAAAGATGGAAGATTATCGACAATTAACAGACAATTAGTGGAGAACCCTGAAAGGTAGGAGATAATCGACAATTAATGTCATTATACAAGGAAGATTGTAGGGAAGATCATCATCAACATTTCAACAAAAAACTCAAATCACTGCATTGCAATTTTATCAAGTTCTCAAGACCTTTCAAACTTGAAGCCAGTAGGCAATAGCTTGTAGGTGATAATTCCATAGGCGATAATCAAGTGGCTTGCAATTTTCTCTGTAATTAGTAGGCTTGCAGTTTTAATTCTATAAACTAAAAATACCAAAAAGATGTCCATTATCCAAGAGTTCTAATTTCTAGATGTAATCAAAGTATGAATCACTCTATAAATATAAGTATTCTTTTCCTATCCTAAATTATTGAGTTTACTTTGCATTCAAGTTGTTGTAATTATTTGGTTACTTCTTCAATTGAACTACTGTCTATATGGAAATGGATTTAATCATATTCATACTCGTGTAATTCTGTAATACAAATTTAAAATTATGTGAGTAGATTTAGGATTAAATTTAGAGTTCAAAACAATTAACTTAAAACTCCAATCTTAAGTTGTAAAGTCTTCTTAATTAATTGAGGCAGATACGAAAGAACCTATATCAAACATGTCACACGTGTATGGTGTCACGACGATCGTCCACTCTCATAAGTATCTATCTGGCAAATATAGGAAGAGACAAGGAATTCTTGTCTTTTATTAGTGAAAAGCGGGAATGGGAGCCGTCACCTAGTATTTTGATCACTAGGAACCCTAACTGGTCTCAGAAATCGGGTACGGGGATTGGTTGCGTAAAGGAAAGGTATTAGCACCTCAAATACGCCCTATCTAAGGTAATCTACATTGTTTTATTGTCTGATACATGCTAAGGTTTCATTGTATTTCTAATTGTTAGTTCGTATACAGTTTAAGAAAAGTCGTCCTCGTTAAGGAGGTCCTTATATTATCGAGTAAAAACCTAACCGATCTAATGTCTAGAAAAGAACTACCTTTTTAATATCGAGAATACATTTTACGTATAAATTCATCCCGGATACTAAAATGAAACAAAATATTTTTTGGGTTTTTTTTTAAAATGTTAGCCTAATTCTCATTGGCTTTAATAAACTGATTATTAAAACCAAAATGCATACTAAAACATTTGTTTGAATTTTTTTCGTATGAAATTATGATATGATTTTTTTTAGACTTCGTCGTATGCATGAAAACAAAAAAAAAATTTTGTTTAACATTTGCAATATTTTAACGAAAATCGGGTATTTTAATACCGGATTTCTATCTTTACTGTATAAAAATACAAACCAATATTAAGCAAAATTCAATAGAAAAATACACAGAAAAATCACAAATTTTCAAAATGATTTTTTTTAATTTGGACTGGGCCGAACCGGACCCAGTCATTTTGGGCTGGGCCAAAAGAATAGTGGAGCAGTTATCCACTGTTCACATGCAACGTGAACAGTGGAAAGTGAATTAATTCACTCTCCACTGTTCTGCAAAGTGAACAGTGGAGATGGGGAGCAGAAGAAGAAGGAAGAAGAGAGGGGCATAGGAAAACACACTGGGCAGCTCCTCCTGGCGGTGCTGCTGGTGGCAGTGGCGGTCGTTCCAGACAGCGGTTCCTTCTCTTTTCTCTTTTGTTTATCTGCGTTTCTTCTGTTTCTGTTCTCCTGTTGCTCTTGCTTCTGCTGCTTCTTCTCTCTTGCTTCAGCTTCTATTTTTCACCTCCTCAGTTTGGTCTTCGCTTCCCTTTCTTTCTTTCTCTGTTTCTGCGTTCTCTCGTCCTCAAAACAAACCCCCTTTCTCTCTGTTTTTCTTCTTCACTCCTCTCTCGTTCTCTCTCGTTCTTCTTTCAATCTATCTTGTTCGTCCTCATCGTCTCTCCAACCCGCTTGGTTCCTTTTCTCTATTCTGTATCCCTCTCAAAACTTTTGCCAACTTCCCCCCTTCCTTCTTCCCGCCTCTGTTCTCCCATTTTTCCTTCTAGTTCTTTTCTTTTTTCCTTTTTTAGTTTTTTCACTCCTCTCTCTCTCTCTATTCATTATCCTCCTTTTTCTTTCTTTCTTTCCCCCCCCTTTTCCTCCCTGTTCTTCCCAACCGTGAAAAATGCCCTTCGGTTCCCTCTGTTTTTCATTCTTTTTCTCTCTTCTTTCCCTCTATCCCTCCCCCGTTTTCTTCTCTACCTCTCAGTATTTATAGGCAGAGGAGAAAGGCTTACCCTGTCCCGTCCAATCATGGGACAGGGTAGGGTGGCTGGGGCGGCCTCTATGCAGCCGCCCCAGAGCCGCTCGCAGGGCATGACTCCCTTGTCCAATTATCACTCCCTTGTCCAATTATCATAATGGTTGCAGGTGAGGGGCGTGGGTTGTGTCAGTCTTCTTGCAAGTGGGAGAGTGAGAGTGGCGTTGTAATTTTTCAAATCAATCTTTTAATTTGCGCATTTTTTCTATTTTGATTCTTGGTTTCAAATTTTTTCAATCAAGTTTCTAATTGGCCATCAAACTTTAATATTTATGCAATTAAGTCCTTGATTTGACCAAATCAACCCTCAAATATTATAACTTGACCCCAAAACTTTAATTTCTTCCAATTAAAACCCAAATTGACTTAAAAATCATGTTTTCTTGAAAACAAACCCTCTATAAACTCAATTAAACCTTCAATAAAATTTAATTGAGTCCATAAACATTTGATTTTGAACTTTTCTTCCTCAAATTGAATTTTCTTTGTCAATGGGGCTCTCATCAGTAAAAAATATACTGTCAAATTTCAATGTTTATATTTTTGAACCTCCTCAATCAATTTCCGGCCATTTTCCAAGTGCTCTGAAATTCTTTTCTCACTACTATTATTTTTTTTGTTTTCTTCGAAATACATTTTTATGGACTTTTTTTGTATTTTTTTATTTTTGTACGGGGGCCCAAAAATGAGTTACAACAAAACAGATGGCTTGTCCATTGCATGCTCTTGAACACATAAAAACCCAATTCGAATGCATTTCAAGGCTTCATGAGGATGATACAACTCCTTGAGTGACAAATCAACTCATCTCTAATGTTTTGTCTTTGTATGACAGTGCATCAGGAGGAGGGACAACAGATGTCCTATATATCTCATCTTGATCATTTACACAACTAGAGTTCTGGGTCTTCTGGGTGTTTTCATGGCCATGGGGTAGTTTGCCAGATACGGTTTTGTGCATGCAAGAAGACGCAATGAAAAGACATTCCATGTTAGCTGTTGTTCTCATGTTGAGTAGTTCTGGAGTGGCTATTCCTTCTCCAAAACAACCTCATACAATATTTGAGGAAGAAGAAGATGACAAGGAAAGGAACAACCCGACTCAATTCCACCTGTTGCCCTGCATGCTGACAACACCAAGATCCAAAGTTCAAAGTTCAAACTTCTGTTTCAATCTTTACATTCTATTCTAGTATCTTTCAGTGAACTTTCATGCACACCGAAAAGAAAATTTCTTTCTTAGCAATTCCAAGCAAGAACGATCAAGTTACTTGGTTTCTTCAGCAGTAAATTAAGGATGTTCCAAAACCAACTAAAACTCATGTCCCTAGGAGAGAGGGGAAGGCAAAGAGAAAACATGACTATTTAGGGAGGTTGAAACTGTTCTTCAAATTCAGACAGCTCGATCTTTCATTACTTTCTTTTGTTTTTCAGTATCTTGGTATGCTTTGTATTTCAGCACATTATGACAATTACGTATTATATAGTTTATAGCCTGTTAGAATTCATGAGAATCTGCCTCAGAAGTATGAAACAAGTTTAGTTGGACTTAGTCTTTGATTATTGTTTTATATCAGATTTTGCTCCTTTATGTTCTGTTTTCAGTTAGTAGAAGTAGTGCCAATAATATCTGATTGTTGTTGAGAATTTTTAGCTTTTTCAGTTTGGTTGTAAGCCTTTAAATAGGCATTCTTATTTATGAAATTATATGCTCTCTGCTACAGCTCTTCTATGTTAAAATCATCTAGCCTTCAACAGCAAGTTTAATTGTTTCAATCTCTGCAGCTTTAACATAGCCTGCATTGAAATTTGGAACAGAACATTTGCATGTATGAACTTCCTGAAAAGATTACTGTTATAATAAAATTAGTGATGCTTGTAACGAATTAAAAAGATTAAGAATATAAAGAGAACTTTAGCAATTATTCATATCGTACAACTTCAGCCACTAGCAATTTCAGTAATTATCACCTCATTTACAGAACACTGTCCATCTTCTACGTCTAATGCTATATCAGGAAATTTATCAGATTTTCTAAAGAGGAATGCAGGTTGTTTTGGAGAAGGAATCTCTGTTTCGTTACTCAACATAAAAACAACTGCCAACATAGATGGTCTGTCCGTGGCATCTTCTTGCACGCACAGTAGACCGATTTGTATGCATTTCAAGGCTTCACGCGGATCATACAACTCCGTCAGTGATGGATCAACTATCTCCAATGCTTTGTCTTCTCTCCATAATTCCCACACCTGTGTTGTTCATATAAATCATTAGCATACAAGAAATGAGAGCAGACAACATCTAAAATTGTGAACATTGAAACTCAGCCAAGAGCACAAAAGGCTATCTTATAACTCACATATCCAATCAAGGTCAAAGGAGGATTCTGTTGATAAAATCTATTGTTCTTCTTGCCACTAACAATCTCTAGCAACATGACCCCAAAACTGAAAACATCTGATTTTGCGGAAAAGTTTCCAAACACAACATATTCTGGTGACATATAGCCACTGCATCAGAAAATCAATAGTAGTTTTAGTATTCCTGGTAATCAATGATAGTACTTTGTCACTCGGTCTTTGTTTTAGGCAAAGGTACTTACTATGTTCCTACAACTCTCCTTGTCCTATCTTCAGTTTGGTTGCCTTCAAATATTTT
>Ga0325402_1005197_pt1 | contig 12156 bp, 10 predicted proteins | sample PopdelMetagenome_22_FD_207212 | JGI IMG/M metagenome (GOLD analysis project Ga0325402, IMG submission 207212) | Populus deltoides microbial communities from Bellville, Georgia, United States - Xylem-PdKOR-R3 | ecosystem: Host-associated > Plants > Phyllosphere > Stem > Wood/Secondary xylem...
CTTTCTATTTAGGGTTCTAACTTCTAAGGATTCTTATTGTGACACTAAATGGAAATAAAAATCTAATACAGGGGGAGGGAGGGAGGGTAGGTAGATATAGATTCTCTAACACTGGTGATTAGGCGTGGTTATTAGGGGTTAACTGTTTCCTGCCTTCGGTTTTTAAATTACATTATTTGGAAAGTACAAGATAGTGTTCTTTTCTGCCAAAGTTTGGTCAAGTTTTTCTAAATACATACATATACATACATACTTATATATAAGAAAATAATTTTATAAAAATCAAATAAAAAATAATAAAATTCAATATCCGATTAAATAAATAATAAGTTTTTAAAAAACAAATTGGAGTAAATCTTCTAATTCTGAATTAATTTTTCAACCCATAAAATCTTATATTTAGGTTCAATGAAAAAGCTTAGTTTCCAACTATTTTAATATTGAAAATAAAATTAAAAAATAAATATTAATTTAAAAAACAAAGAAAAATAATAATTAAAATAATGAATATCAAATATGGTGGGAAAAAAAAATTAAGGGTGATAAAATAAAAAAAATAATTTAAAAAATTATTATAAATAAAATAAATAACAATCAAAAGAGAATCAAATTTGATACGTATAAAAAAATGAAATTGAGAAAAAAAATTATTTTATAAATTATTTTAAATAAAATAAATAATAGTAGAAAAAACATGAATAAAAAAAAATTAAATTTAATGATTGCTTTAAAATTTTAAAGGTGTAACACAAGAAAAAAAAAAAAAGGGTTAAAAGCATCAAACTCAAGATCTGTTGAACACATGCTCCTTTTAGAGATGGAAGACATGCATTGCATCGATGATTCAAACTTTACTTTGAAAAATATTGTTTGGTTGCTGAACATCTCTCATACTTCGCTTTAAGGGCGCAGCCGAAACCCACACATTAACACTTACAAGGCACCAATCAACTATTTTTTTCAAAAAATAATGTTTATATTTATTAAATTATCAGTTTATCTTTCTATCAACTTGATTATAATAACAATAATAAAAAAATAAGATGAAAATACAAAAATACACTTGGACATGTTAAATAAGTTTTATTTTAAAAAATAATTAGGTTATTTTATTTTGCTTGATGAACAAAAATACCCTAGGATATCAATTTTTTAAAAAAAATTGATTGTAAGGATAATGTAATTAACGTGCTTTAGAAATATAAGAACATCGCTTTGTCACCTAAACCCGGTAAAAAAAACTACTTTTTATCCCTTACCTTTTTTTTTTTTTTCCTTTTTATGGGCTGGTTGGTAAAATAATAGAAAACATTTTGGTTAAAAAGACATAACAAAAAACCTTTTTTTTTACAATATTGCACGTTAATTACAATAAAGAATATTGTAAAATTCTTCGGAATAAAAAATGGACAAATTCTTTGTACCTTGATATCACAAACATAAAGAAGAAGGAGAACATGTCTTTAGAATATTTTGATGATTTTCTTTTTCAATAATTAATTTAAGATTACTAGCAATATTGTAAAAGAAGCTCAAGTTCCTGAAAACGTGTGAGAAATAATATAGTATCATATTTGCCTGTTTAGAAATCTCGCCTTTACAGGAAAGTACAATTTTTATGACTTTTTTTTTTGGTAATTACCTTCCATTGCAAAATGAGGGAGATGAAGTTCCCTGATATATCACATTCCCAATACAACATCATCACCGCTGATGTATTTTACTATTCTGAGTTGCTAATGGATGAATTCATTTGTTGAACTCTAGACAATCCATTAAAGATTAATCAGAACATAATTACTCTTAAGAAGTGAGAAATTTCTCTGGAATGTCACTTTATAAAATTTGATTAGTGACATGGAGGGCTGAATAGGTAGAGAGATCTTTCAAAAGCTGTACACAGTAGAATCAACTGCGATGAACATCAAAGTTTCTGGCTCTGCACAAGGATGTAAAACAGACCAGAAGTAATGATGGTCAGAACAACATCAATCTGAGAATTCATGAAAAAGTTCTTCTCTTTTTTATGGGGCAGAAGGCTAGAAAGGATCACATACAAAGCCACATCCCGTGGTCCCAACAGATATAAATCTCAACCTGTTCTCCATTGCCAGTCGAGCTATGGTCAAGTCGATCTCTTTGCAAAGTGTTACCTCCTAAATCTCCCTGGACCTTGCCTTTTCTTCCTACAATATTCGGCACGATACTGTGACTACATATTGTATAACTAGATTGGCATAAAACTCACTACTGTTATACATACATTAGAATTGGAACTAAGGCTACAAAGGAAAGGTGCACACGAAAATGAGCTTGCGAATGTCTACGAAGCCCTTTATGAACTCTAGGATTAGAGAAGTGAAGCAGAGAAGAATTTGTAAGATTTTTCTGCATTTTGATGCTAAGATAAATTGTGATCTCTCAGATCCCATTTTTTCCAGAAGAAGAAGAGGAGGTTTGGAGAGTAAAGAGACCGCATGCTGAATGGATTATATTTCTTATTATGCTTCACTGAGATGCGAAAAGGCTTTTATCACCAAAACAATTGATTATTCTCATTCTCTCATAAATTAAAATTGCCAGACAGACTAAGAAATGAGGAAAGCATATGAAATTGGAGTAGTTCTCTCTTACAAGCAACAGAGCCAACTCATCTTTTAGATGCCACCATGACTTTACATGGACACAATTGTCTGTTGGCCTGTATCTGGATTATAGTCCTGTATGAAAATAGGCTTGACTGTGCATGTAGTAACTGAAAATCACACTTGGCCAGCTCATCGAAAAATAAGCATAAAATCTAAGCCAGCTTGCTTAGGAAAAATTTCAGGAAATAATAATAGCAGGATGCACAATTGCTTAGCTAAAACTGTGCACAAATTTACCTGGTCTCACCCTCATCACTGATCACTACAGGAGTTTCTTTCTGCTCCCTTCCAAATGCTACCTCGTCCATGCTTTGGCCTTGTCGCCTATACCTGCCTCCAGAAGCTAAAAATCCAGGACAGGGCCTGTAAGCCTTTATTGGCCACCAACCAAACCCCGGAACGGTTGCAATCCCACCTTGAATTCTTCCCTCTCCATTGCATCCCTTTTCTATTTCCTCTCTCCCACAGCCCTTGCAACCACTGTAGAAAAAGAATGTCCATTAACCTCCTTCTCCAAGGCAAGCAAAAAGAGAGCATTCTTGACTGAAAAATGTGTCAAAAGACATAAAATCATAGTCATATATAACATTCATTAGAGTTTCTTCCATGAGCAAAGCCTTATAAACATCTTTCACCAGCCCAAAGAATTGATCTCTTCTACTAAAAATGGGAGCTTCCGTGGACCTTTTTTGTGCAATAGAATCCCACCCTTCTCCAAAAACATAAACCCACAGTAAATTATTAGTGGGCAATATTATATGCTGTCTCACAATGAGATAGCATGTAATACAAGAACTGATATTCATGCTTTACAGCTCCTTGTAACCCCCCTTTCGTACAGCTAACAAATTCTCCCCAGTGCCACTTCTATGTTGCCTCTCACAACAACAGTATGGATTGAGAAACTGAACAATTTACAGGAAAATTGAGCTGGACATCTCAAGTACTATAATTTATGATAAACTTTGTGCTCACTAAATAAATGAATGATTAACATGTGATCTACTCTTCTAAGTTCCTCATCCACAACTATAACCTATTACTAATCGGTCGTTCAACTGAGCTAAACTATTCCTTAATTCGGCAACCAAACAAATGGAAGTGCATAGCTAAAGCATTCATATATAGCTCAACTGCAAAAAAAAGAAGAGATGGGAAGTACCTAAGAGGGAGCTTGTCAACATCTTCGGTGGTAGGAAGAGCATCTGATGAAGGAGGAGGGGGGCCATCCTCTACAACAGAAGTCGAAGAGGTAGAGGAAGAAGAAAGAGGGATGATGATGGGCTTAGATTGGTGCTTAATGAGAATTTTTGCAGAGCTATGAAACCACGAGTTGCTGTAAGTATATGAGCGTCGAGTGCAAATGGTTTGGTGAGGTGTTGGAACTGAGACAAGAGCTATTGCCATTCTCTCTCCCTATCCTCTCTGTAAGTGGGTGTATGCGCGTGAAGGGAGAGGAATGAATGGTAGCCACTAGCTTGCAGAGCGGTATGGCTTCAAGTCCAACAACCACGTATGTTCGGCCCCACGCAGAGATATCATAATCAACTCATGCTTGTATTTGTGCCTGGCAAAAAGAAATGGAAGAGGTAAAAAGGTTCCACCGAGATTTGAACTCGGGTTACTGGATTCAGAGTCCAATGTCCTGACCACTAGACCATGGAACCTTGTGGGAATTGATGTCCAATTTTTATATTATTAATATTAAACTAAGTTCACCCGCTTCATTCTCTCCCCCTTTTTTTTGTTTTTTCACCGTTCTCAAGTCATCAAGTTTGTTGCTGATCGAGTGTCCGTTTTGCATCCCAGATGATTAATTTTTTAATATATCAAAAAATATATTAAAAAAAATTCCTAGTCGTTTAGGTCAGTTTCAAAATGGACAAAATTTTGTTCGTGAATTCCCTTGTTTTCTCCTCAAGAAAAAAAATATTTTACATAAATTTCAAAAAATATTAGGCACACGTCACAATATAAAGTCTTCATCTTTGGTAGTAGAACACTTATTTCCTTCGCCTTCAATTGTCATCCTTTCCAATAATAGTTATCCAACTGCCCCAACTTTCTTGACGTCACCACCCTCTCTCACTGATAACTAATAAAATGCCTCATTTTCATTGATAGCACAGATGATGATCATCAACTCCTCCATCAATAAAATGCCTCATTTTCATTGGTGACTAGAAATTACTCTCCATCCACGTGGTAATTTGGCATGATTAATGTTTATAAATACTTCTCAGGTCACAGGTATGGAGGAGGCAAGAAGGGCGCAACTGGACTCCATGCACAAACAAAAACGGTCTCACTCAAGCCACACAAAAAACACATTATACTACCTGTTTCACAAATTATTTGCCCTGCCATACACTCTCTTCACACACACACTGTTATCCTCTCATATTTATTAACTTACAAACGCAAAAGTGCGGCAAATCCATACAATGTTTATTTTTCTTAATGCGATTATTTAATATGTATAAACCTGAAGTTCATGAACAATTCTACTTCCAGGCTATTTCTTGGGCGACTGTTAACCTGCTACCTTTTCCTGCTTTCGAACGGCTAGCATATAGAAAAAGCAGAGAAAGTTGTCGTCAACACTAACCGACTAGCACGATTAAGGCAAGGCGATATTGAAGATTTGAGTTGCCACAAATCTATCATCTCTGGACCCTGCCAGAACAGAAATGCATACCATCTTGACTCAACTGGAAAACTAAAGGCATAGCACAACATCAAATCTTCTCATGCTGGCCTCATGCGCACCACAAGGCATATGGTACAATTGAAAAACAAGAAAATATAAAATAAAATATTTGTAAACATTAAGGCAGAAGGCAGAAGGCAGAGGGGATCCTTCTCAAAAAAGAGAAAAGAACAAAAAAGGGCAGAGGCTGAACGCAAGTAAATAAATCACTCAGCGGTCACTCATCTCGCAAGTCAACAAAGTTGACTTCCACATCTTCTGGCAATCCCACCGTTCAAAAACCTCCCCGCTTCATGTTCCAGCACAGAAAGATGATCACGGGGCTCATTTCCCATTATGTCCTTCAATTACTTTCTCCAATGGGTATACTGTACAATAAGCACTTTCCAATCGATGTATGTATATGTTTATCCGCGTCTATGAATGAATTGAGCAAAATAATTACAGAGCTAGAAACCGAGAGAATAACAGGATGGAGGAAAAAAAATGACCTCTTTACCACAAAGCAACCAAAACTGAGGTTGGAAAACTGAAAGTGAATTCATAAAGAAACTTGCTCTTGCTAATAAATACCGCTATTTTGCAACTAGTATTTTAGTTACCACTTGGTTTCATTCTTCTTTTCTCTTCATTTATGCATGCATAATCTGCTGGTCCACCTCCCCGTCGTCGAGGACCATCACCGAACAGTGGTGATGCACCAGGTGCCACCGTCCATTGTGGAACTCAAAGACATTAGTTACGTTGAATGGCCCATTGTCCATCTCAACAACATACATTTTCATGGTAACCCAAGCCATGTCAGTCAGCACACGAGCCCTTACATCACGAACCTGGAAGTCCAATCCTTGCTCCCAATTAAATGCAAACTGCCAACTCTGTATTACAGCGTTATACCTGTGGGTCAAGTATGACTCAGCTCTAAGTTCACTTCAATCAAACATCAAGAACAAACGAGTTTTTAACACAGCATACAATGGTTTTACAGAAGTTGCAAATCCAAGCATGGCAGCAGTACAGGCAGCTACAGAATGTCATCACATAACAAGTCTTACATGAAGATATCAACTCTGGTCTATTTTCTCCCTTTCAGGAATAGAATCTTCTGCTATTACTTTCCATTTAAAAAAAGACATCCAACAATCCAAGGAACTTAAATTGCCAAATATGACACAATTACCAACATAAATTATCTGATTGCCGTTTCATCAAGTTGGAAGCAACACCATGTGATTAAGGAATAAAAAACCCTATGATTCCCTCTCCTAAGAGGAAACCACCACCAAACATAGTTTCATTAATTGATAAACATAATACTGCAACCAGTGTACTTGTGACAGAGGTGATTCAATCACACTATATAAGAAGTCATCCTCTAAGCATCAATCACTTCTTTCTAATGTCCACAACAGCAGAAGTCACAAAGGAAAATTAATTTTGGGATCTAATAAAGTACTCATTCCTAACATTTAGTTATTTTGAAATTTAATTTCCTACATTCCTTAACAAATAGGAAGACAGAACCTCACCCCTCATCTGCTTTTCCAATGTATGCAAGTACTTCTCTAACATTACAAAGTTGTTCATATTTACTCTACCAAGCAAATTCTCCCCCATCAAACAAATTCTAAACAAGATTCTCATTGCCCAAGCTAGCAGAGCTATTACTCCATCGCATAATGAAAACATACTAAACACACTTCTAATTTCATAAATAAGATATGCATCTTAAGGATGCATGCCTTTCAATTCAAAAAATAATTATATAATGATAGAATTCAAATCACCACTGTATTTCCATCCAGCAATGTTTCATCACGACCACACAAATTGGCTACAAGACAATCATCATCCTATATACATCCTCCTTTGCTCCCCAAATGCATTAACCAGGATAAATGTCTTTAAATTACAACGTCCTAGCTGTGAAAAAACAACATCTATTAGGAAGTCTTCATGCCTAGTGTTTTTGCAATTAACAGCATGACTTGAGAACAAACATCAAAGGTGCACGTCACTAAAAAAAAACACTTAATATCACGTAAACCACAGTATGTGCTGAAAACAGCAGGACTGTTGTATGCATTTTTATTGTCGCTGCAGGAAAACAAAAATTTAATCTCATTAGCTAAAGTTAAGTTTTATAATCATACCCTGAAAAATTTTCCCCAGATGCATGGGTGCACTTCACATAATCTGCATGAAGCCATAATTGACTCATTGCTTGAAGAGATCTTTCTCTAATGATGTTAAAGAATTCTGTATTGACATTCACAATGGCTCTTGTAGCCGCATAGTACGCCTTCCACCCATTAACAGGTGTCACACTATCTTGTTCCAGTGTAAAATCCTAACACAGGAAGTGCAAAAGAGAAAAATTCAATACACGCACCAAAACAGGAAAAACCCAGAGAAGTCAAAACTCAAAAGCAACTACTGAAAATAGGAAGCAGAGAAAGAAAATGCATCTACAAGTTTGAATCCACATTTACAACCAAGTAAATCCATCATAATAAAGAGAAATTTAAACTCAAGGACACCAAAGCAAAGGGAAATAAAAATGACACAGAATAACTTTCAGAATTCTAGGAAAGACTCAAGAAATCCTAAAAAGAGAAATGCTAACTTTGAAAAATTTAAATCTGACAGCATTCCTATACTGCCTTATTATCCAGGTTCAGGGATTCTTAAACTATAACTCTTCAACACCTACATGTTTTACAAAAGAGAACTAAAGTTTAATTCTCTGGATTCTGCAAAAAGAGAAAATGAAGTTCCGTGACAAATATGTTCTCACTTCAAAAAAAAAATAGTCTTATAGTATTTCCATCGAGAAAGCCACCTAGTTTACAACACATAAGAAGATTCTGCAACTACTGGACCTTACATTATTACTGGTTAATGGGCGTCACGATTAACACCCATTCCCTAATCCTCCAGATTTCACATTTTCCCCACAATTATCCAGATTAAAAACAACTAACAGCAACCATAACACCAAAATTTAACACAATAAAACTCCAAATTAATAACAAAAACAATATTTCAGACTAAAATACCTTGTATTTCACATTAAAAAAGAATCTACAATCAGTAATAAAATTAACCGAAACATTAAAATAAATTCTCAAAATAACAACAAAAACAAAACAAATACCTTATGATAAAGCGCCTTCCACGCGTTATCATCATTAGCAGCTTTCCGCATTAGCGAATTAGTCATCGACAACCTACACAAACTCGGATAATCCAAATAACTAAGCGCGTGTGTCGTAATCTCCGGCACTAGCTGCTCCATCATCGACGCTCCGCTCTGCTTTTCCACCACCATCTCCTCCGCCGCACCGCCACCGTTCAAGTGCTTCTCCTCCGCCGTAAAAGAATCCGCACTATTAACACTTCCAATTTCACCGTTACAGGAGCAGCAACACCTGCAGGCTATCGTTGTGGTTGTTGATGCTGCTGACGTGGAGGAATGAACGGTGAGATCCGGTTTGGGTGATTTTGATCGGAGAGTGAGGAAAGCGAGTAAGAGAGAGAGGAGAGTAAGAGATGAGGCTATGAGGAAAGATTGAGAGAGAGTGAAGTCGAAGGCAGTAATCTCCATTTACAAGACATGAAAGCGAGTAAGATTTCACAAATGAAGAAGAACATGAAACCCTAATTTTGGAAAAATCTGAGCCGTTTTATTTGAGAGGGTGGTGTCGTTGTGTTTTCAGGGAAAGAAACCCTAGAACAAAATTGAGTCGTCGAAAGTTTTTGTTGCAGACGAGAGGGGGGGAGTTTGTTGTGAGTTGTGACTCGTGACTCGTGTGAGTCATAACTGACTGGAGAGGACTCCAGCGTGCGGGAGTGGGTGAGCTACTAATGGTATATCAGTAAATAATAGTAAATTCAAATAATATTTTTGTATTTCTATTTTCTGATTGATTTTTTTTGTCTTCGTGTTAAAGGGTAATTTTTAATTTATCCTGTGAGGATTTAGGGGCTTCTCAATTTGTCCTGTTTGTATCAATTACTCCCTGAACTTTTATCAAACTCTTACGTTTCTCCTTCTATCCATTAAACTAACTACCGGGATTGATGGTGCAGCATTTTTTTATATTTCAATTGACTCCCTCAAGTTCAAGAGAATCTCAATCAGATGTCTATACTTCAATCATATTAAAATTCATAAATTCTTTCTTACCAGAAATTGAAAAACACCCCATAAATATTCATTATTCATAATATAGAATCCAAAAATAAACACAATTGCGAAACCAAAGATCAAATAGGTTTATTTTCTTTATATCATTGTCTGAAAAATACCATTAAAATTAAAATCCAGTTATAATTTGGAAAAAAAAATATAATGTACCAGAATGATTAGTTGGGTTTTTCTAGCATGTGCTCTTGAGGCACGCATTAGTTATATGATTAATTGATTTATTTTCATAACTGAGTAAAATTTTAATTCGTAATCCCATTTTGTTTGGTATGGAAATGAACCCATTGCATAATTGATATAGTTTTTAGACGCGGTCTAGTGGTCAGCCAGGTTTAAGGTCAGGGTTTTGGTTTTTGATTGGGTCATTCGGGTTATTTAAAAAAATCAAAACAATATTGTTTTAGTAAAAAATAAGTCAACGGATTGCAACCAAGTTTTTAACCGGGTTTTGCTGAGTCACCGGGTCATTTTAAATTTTTTTTTCCTGTTTTATTTTAACCCGACCCGGTTCCAGTCTTGAAACCGCCAGTACTTAAATGAGCTTTTTTTTTCTTAATTTCAGGAGTCAATTGAGAAAAATAAATTGCCACGTCATCATTCCATTAGTTTAACAAATGAAGATGGACGAAAGGTAAGAATTGAATCTTGATGAGAGTTTAGGTGGGTAATTAATACAAAGGAAAGCTCCTCCATTCTTTTTTTTTTTTTGTTAAAAAAAAAGCCTAAACCTCAGGAGGATATATTAAAATCCACCCTTTAATTTTTTTATATTATATGTTTCGTAGAATTTTTCTCCAATGGGATAGCTCGCACCCTTTTCTCTCTCTTATTGCATCTTAGGAACTAAGTAAACATTTAAACATTTACATTTATAAAAAATAAAGAATTTAACATCTTTTTGAATTTAAATCTATAATTATATGCAAGGGCAAGATTTATTGGACATCTAGTTAAATTCATAATAAAATTCTACTATAATATGCAATTGATCCTAAAATATTTATAATCATAAAAAAATAGTTGTTATATAAATAAAATTCACTTGCATGAAAAAAAATCATGGAGATCACGATTATGCGAGTGTCAATTCAAATAAAAAAAACTTTATGATATAATTATATAATTTGTCTGATATAATCATTAAGGGCAAAATAACTAATTCATTAGTTGTTTGTTGGATGCGATTATACGTGATGTAATTTGCTTAGAGTTAAAAATTAAAGCCAGGAGGATTATCGGGCTTCTTTATTTTTAAGAGAAATCTGAAAAATACTTTCCAATTATTGTATTATCAATTTTGTCCCTAAACAATTTTTTTGTATAAATTTAATCTTTCAAGTTTCAGAATTTCTCAATTAAGTCTTTTCATCTATATTTGATCATGAATTTCATCTAAATTATACCTCTTTTTATAAGAAAAGAATTGTCTCATCTTGTAGGTAACTTAAAGGGTAAATAAACCTATTTAAAGAGTTGTAAAAGACCATCACAAATGTTTATATCAATTTTGTCATCGAACATTTTATATATAACAAAATTGGTGTAAACATTTTTTTTAGAGGGTTTTGATACTAGCTTCATTTTTATTTAAGGGTTGATTTAAAACATGACAGCGTAGCAGATGAACTACTGTTTTGTTGTTTTTTTAATAAAAATTATTTTAAATTATTTTTTTGTGTTTTTATATTGTTTGATGTACTGACATCAAATATATTTTTAAACAAAAAATATTTTAAAAAATAATTTTTATCATTGTACCAACAAATTCCTATTCTTTATCATCAATTTAAGAACTAAATGTGTCCTTGGTATGCAACTCAAATATTAAATGGAAGACAAGGGATAAAATTATATGCGGCGGCTAGTAATTGATGTTCTTAATATTATGATAACAAAGTGTTAGCATTATTAAGAGTGTAAATATTCACAGTACAGTTTTTTTTTTTTTTCAAAAAAATATGTTCAAGATGTCCTGAAATTACATCTCGTGTGGCTGTGACTGAGCTTATTTGTTTTTTCATGTTAAGAATTTCCCGATGCATATCATCACTGCTTTTAAGAAGAAAAAAAATATTATATTGCTTTTGCTCTGGGCTGCATCCTTTCTCTTTACCTTCTCATGTTATCATGCATGGAATTTGAAGAAACCAAAAGGAAAAATGGCAATATTCTTCACCACCACACCTTCATTCAAGATTAAAACAAGACAGAGACAATAACAACATTCTTTACATTCGTGTAAAAGCTACAGTTACAAGGAGGCCAAAGCCAAATATCAACAAATGACCTGATTTTCTAGAGCTACAAAAAACGAAGACCACCTACAGAACAAGTTAATGAAAGTAGTTGTAGTTCTTATAATATCGCAACCCCGACGAAAGTAGTTGTAGTTCTTATAATATCGCAACCCCGACGCATTACATTAGCTGACTGCAATGCTCTGGGGAAAAATTCAATCTAAGACGAAGGGACTAGCTGGAGAGTATTGTAATGAATATTATCATGGTACTGCTAACTAGTATCATCATCCAACCTCTGCTGGTTCGGCATGCCTTGTCCGAATTTGAAGCTGCTCCTAAATATTTTGA
>Ga0325402_1005200_pt1 | contig 12155 bp, 5 predicted proteins | sample PopdelMetagenome_22_FD_207212 | JGI IMG/M metagenome (GOLD analysis project Ga0325402, IMG submission 207212) | Populus deltoides microbial communities from Bellville, Georgia, United States - Xylem-PdKOR-R3 | ecosystem: Host-associated > Plants > Phyllosphere > Stem > Wood/Secondary xylem...
ACATCATTGTCCATATTATTCTTGTTTCTTGTATCTGCAAATCTGTTATCTCCAATCATCAGCAAGATTGCTTGTGAACTTAAACACAATCAAGGTTCGTAATTAAATACATTTTGTTATCAGGACTGCGAGCTCTGTGTGTTTGTATTCATGCTCATGGAAACAGAACAAACCTTCATAAACGATGCATCTTTTAGTGGTTCTAACCTGTAAACCAATTGAAGAGTGGGGATCCTTGATGGTCATTGATATATCTTCACAATTGGACAGGCTAAGGGGTACTGTACTGGTTATCTTTCAGTGTTCAGCCAATTATAGTCTCCTCCCTTTTTCTCTGCCATCACTCGTACTGATTATTTTTTCTTTTTTCTTACCCTTTTTAGACATAATGATGAAGCTCGTTCTGTTTTCCATGTTCTCTCTCTCTCTCTCTCTCTGTGAGTGTGTTTCAAACATGTTTCTGTGAACTAATTTTGGAAAACCTTTTTTTCTTTATATATCTTGTTACTCTAATGTAGTCTTTTTTAAGATTTAGGTGTATTTGTCTTTTAACTTGTAACTACTTTTCCCTCCTCATATTGTACTTATTCAGGTAGGCTACCTTTCTGCTTCTATTAGATCAGTAGCAGATGCCAGGGTGGGTGATACCATTACTCACTACAGTAGAAAGGCGGAACAATCATTGCCTGGATATGAGGAAGCCACCCCAATGGTGTTCTGCGGCCTATTCCCGGTTGATGCAGACCAGTACTGACATCTTTTATGCTCTTGTTAAGTTTGCTACTTTGTGCACGTCTGTAGAATTTCTCATCTTCAACTCTCTCATTGACAGGTTTTCTGAGTTGCGTGATGCTTTGGAAAAACTGCAACTTAATGATGCTGCATTGAAGGTAAATTGTTTCTTACTAGTGATTAAATAAAAAAGGGTGTCTTTAGATAAAGATCAAGGTGATTGGAAATAATTTGATTAGGTTATGACAGGTGATATGAATTTGGTTTGGCTACTGGATTGCTATGTATTTTTGGTAGCTAAGTTGCTTTCCATTATCTCCTTTGGTATCATGTAGCAATTGAGGACTGGATGGGCTTATTCATTTTTATTGTTCGTCCCATTTTTTGGGTTCTCTCCATTTCTTTTTTATGATTATTTTAGATAGTAGTGAACTTGAGTTGGAACATGACATTGTTTGGATTTGTGCAAATGGCTTTGGAGTAGATGCTGTGGAAGGTCATCTTCTGATTGCTTCTGAGATTTGAAATGGATGTTGTGGATGGTATTTTTTTTTTCAATTGTCTTGTGAAATCCTGCATATGGATTTGTGGATTGTAGATGGGAGCAGTTCTTTTCTAGGATAGTGACACCTTGTGCGTTCTGGGTTTGTGAGGCAAGAGTTTCAGATCCTGTGAAGCAAAGGGGCGGGGGTAGTTGAGATAACAAATTGGGGTTGTGAAAAGCTTATTCACATGGTTTTTAGAATTTCAGTGTATGACTTTGGCACCTAGTTTTGTCTGCACCTGTTTTTTCTTCATGCCCTCCTCTCATTAGAGGTCTCTTGTACGCTTTTCCACATGTTAGAGCAGTACACCCTTTATACCTATCATTTATTAGAGGAATTGCTTATCCTTGTTTTTGGTTAAATTTTCAGTTCGAGCCTGAAACATCAAATGCCATGGGTTTTGGCTTTAGGTGTGGATTCTTAGGTCTTCTCCACATGGAAATTGTTCAGGTTTGCCTTGCTACAACTTCTCAGCTATGCTGTCAATTTATGAAAATTTAGCATTGTCTTTGAACAATTTATCTTCTTACAGGAAAGGCTGGAGAGAGAATACAATCTAAGCCTAATTACTACTGCTCCAAGTGTGGTATACAGAGTGCACTGCGTGGATGATGATATTGTAATTTCTGCTTGCTCCTGGATCCAGTAGCACTTAATAACTGATGTTGATACTCGATAGATTTTGCTGCCAATCAATGATTTTGCATAACTACATGTATTTATGGAGTGATGAATTTTGTCAACTTTCCCTTTATTGTGATCTTATTGTCCTCCTGGTTCAGTCTACAAGCAAACACAAACTGTAAACCCTAACATTGACCTGTAGATGATATTAGGCTTATTCTATTAGATAATTTACAGAGCATATATGAACTCCTTTTTCTTTTTGATAAACCAGAAATTTTTAAAGTTTGTCAACCACAATTTTTATTTGACAATTAGGTGGTATCCTTGTACAAGCTACCTTGCATGCACCAAGACTAAGCCCACCTGCCCTTCTGGTTAAAGGCACACAATTCTGCATGGGGACTAGGGGATTCATAAGAAATTATGTTATCGTGGTTTGGCCTTGGAGTGAACCCTGGTTGCCTAGGTGGGGAGCTGCCCACTTGCCAACTAAGCCAACCCTCAAGTTTACTGTCTGCTATGTTCCATGTAATCTTAAAGTCCCCTGCCATGATGAGGTTTTCCTCAACAGTTGCAGTATAATAACCGTGTCCTTTTTAGCAACCACCTTTTAACATGCCATAAATCGTGCAGTTGATGTTTCTTGTAATGCTTGATCTAGTTTATGCATTTCTTTATGGTTAGTTGTTTATTTTAATTGTGTTATAACAGCTTAATGTGTCTAAATTTTGTGTCATGCTATATCATCTTACATGCAAAATGTTCATTTTGGTGAAGGTTGAGTGCTCAAATCCATCTTTACTTCCTGAACCTGGGAAAAGGCGATCAGTTGAGGAGCCATTTGTAAAGGTCTTGTTGTACGCACTGATGTTTATTGTTTCATGTTATGACATCTAGCTTACTCATCATGTTTTTAGGCTTGTAACAAAAGTTGTGTTTGCTTCTTTCAAGTACACAGATCGAACTGCTTACACCGAAAGACTACATTGGCACGCTTATGGAGCTGGCTCAAGAAAGGAGAGGAGAGTTTAAAGAAATGAAATATATCACTGAGAATAGAGCATCGATCACGTATGAATTACCCCTAGCTGAGGTGACATTTTTGCTTTACTTTTGTCCTGTACTAGCACTCCTCTTCAAAGTCTCATTTCACTGAATTATTCTCTCTTTACAGTCTAATTATTCATTCTTGTCTCTGAGTTTTCTGCATGTTAACTTGACAGATGGTAGGTGATTTTTTTGACCAGCTCAAGTCCAGAAGTAAGGGATATGCTAGCATGGAGTATACAGTTGTTGGGTAAATGCATATAATGCTTTGTGAGATGGGAAAAAAATGTCTATAGATATTCTTGTGTGCTCTTGCCTGGCAGTGGTTTGCATGTCTAAATACAAGCAGGGTAGCTTTTATTCTTATTGGCATCGACATAATTAAATTCTTTTGTCGGAAGTATTGTTGCTTTCGAAACAAATGCCATGTATCATTTCATTTTCATCTTTTACACGGCATGGATTTTTAACTTCCTTGTATGTATTCCTCCAAATTACCAAAGATGATTTACTCACAGCAATTTACATTTCGTTATAAAATTTGATCGATAGGTACAAGGAAAGTGATTTGATAAGGCTTGACATTCAAATCAACGGTGATCCTGTTGAACCATTAGCAACTATTGTGCACAAGGATAAGGTAATTTTCAAGACTCATCATTTGGGTCTTTAAAGTGTAGAGAAGTGTGTACATATCTGGAGGACTGGTGCAAGTTTATTTGAAATTCAACACTATACAGATGAAACTTAAGGAGTTGTTTAATGGATATTATGGTTAAATTTGGTAGGAACCTTCTGCGATTTGATGACAAAAATTTAACTGCTTCTGCTACCACAAGTGTGACACATGTAAGAATGAAGTATGGAATTTCAAAAAGAGAACAATTTTTTAGAAACGAGGATGACTAGGTTTACTAATGAACACAAATAGCTAATTCCTTAGACATTTACAGGCTTGTCCTGTGATATAGTGTTTTTAGATGCTTCAATGGTCCAAGCAAATGAGCTAGCTACAAGTACTGTTGTTACTGTATATCCAAGAGAGAATGATGGAGGCGATCTCTAAAGGAACTGAATTCTCAGTTGCCTGCTTCTTCAAAAACATGGGGGATGCATTTGTATTGTGCCCTCCTGTTGTTTATGGTCCAAATGATGATGTGGAGAGGGAGTAATCGGTGATTGTGTGATTTTAAATAAATTTTCATTTCTATAACATATTATTAAGTTATGTGAGTTGTCTTATAAAAGAGAATTCTTGTGCACTTGATTGAAATCTTTTTCAATGCGGGGTTGATGAGTGGAATAGCGGGAGAAGAATAAGATGTCCAAGAATGAGAGATGATTTGAATGCCTTGAGGTCAAAATTGAGACATTGCCTAATATGTAAGGATAGACATGTAGCATGTAGAAAGTATATCCCCTTCTTTTTCTTTTTTCAATCTTAATTATGGCAATTATGTGCTGGTTTCCACTGTGGCATTTGATAGATAACTTCTGAAGAGTTTCTTAACATTTTGCTCATGTTTTCTTGGAGCCAAGTTCTTGATTTTTGTTAATTTATTTTTATGTAACACTGTAGCATCTCTATTAGTCAGTCTTTTATTGAAAGTCCTTATCATTAAATGATATGAAAAGGTCCTCATTCTAAAGTACCTATCCTGCGGAAGTTTTTATGTTGAGTTAAATGCTTTGTTGCCTGCCATATCTTATGTTGGATGAGCTCCTTTTCAGGCATATTCTGTTGGAAGGGCTTTGACCCAGAAGTTGAAGGAGCTAATACCACGGCAAATGTTCAAAGTACCCATTCAAGTGAGGATTCTCTCTCTTTCAATGAGTAATGCTACATCAGTGCTACTCATTATAAAATAACCAATCTACAGTTGTTTTTTCTTTTTCCACCATAAATTTGCTTCACACTACTGATCAAATTGTACATGTATTTCTGATGCAAGAAATGCATTAAGAATATTTAATGGCTAACACAGTTAAATGTGCAAGATTTCTACTGCATGCTTCATGACTTCAATTTGAGCAAAACCACATGTCGCCATGTTAGTGATGCCTGGTGTCATTAAATATGTTAGTTTTCACGTATCATGTTATTGTTTCTTTCTTCAAATCATGTTGTTGTCAACTAATTAGTTACTGTTAAACTCTGCTAACATTGATTTTATATCTCATGCGTTCTATACTTTTGAAGCATCAACACATGAAAAGCTGGGTGTATGCACGATAAGCTTGTTAAAAGTACTAAATGGAATGTCACGGATCCTATCTTCCCTAAAATCTCAAATGGTCCAATGAACCTTGGGCTAAGCTTTCCATTCCTTCCAAATCTCACAATTCCTTTGGCCGGTTGAGACCTTTAGAAAAACTCAATCACCCACTTGGAACTCTAAGCTACGACGACATTTATCTGAATAACTTTTTTTTAGTCTACTTTTAGCTGTTTGCTGTTTGTAGCCTTAACTCAGGTAACAATAGTTCTATTTCTCATGATTTCTATTTCTTGTTAAAACTTGATACTGAATTTTAATAAAATAGAATATGAATATAGAAAGAATTCATAATCATCCGGTTAAGATCGATCTAAACCAGCCCATTATGCATATGATTCAACATGCCAGGTATTAAACAACTTATTAGAAACACAAGACAGTCAATCAGAAATGTCACCAAATCCTCCGCTCTCGGGGGATGCCCTCAGTGCTGAGGGACATGTACTTGGGTGTATGTGCGGCTTGTTCAGATATCAGATTGTGGGTTGGGACAAAAGAAAGAATTTTTCCACTATCTGTGATCAGTACCGATGAATAGGATAGAATGGAAGACTCCCCTTCACTATTCTAATTGTTTCCCGCATTAATTAGTTTCTTTTCCTGTCAATAATATTTGAACTTATAACCTGTTACAGTGAGATCTAGGTAGAAATTTTAGGACTCGCATTAGTTCTTCGTTAGTTTTCTTTTTCCCAACAATATTTTAACATCTGCTACATAATTCCAGAGACATAAATGCATGATAGTGTGGCATACTCAACACTATCCATTCTGATTCTCAAAGAAAAATAAAATAAAAAACATCATCCAGTATGGTACTTAACATCCTTTCGTTTCAGGCATGCATTGGTGCAAAAGTCATTGCTAGTGAATCTTTATCAGCAATTAGAAAGGATGTTCTGGCCAAATGCTATGGTGAGATCACACTCTGCTTCTTAGAACATTGTACACTCAACTACTAGTGAATTGATATGCATCATGAGACACACACAGCTTCCAGATGTTTGGTGCTTTTCTCCTTTCTCAATCATCTGGCATGGAATATCTACTTGTTTATGTTTACCCCATATAGAACTCCTAAATTCCAGTGGGGTTTTGTTCCGCAAGGAAAGCTAGTAGATTGCTTACAAGTAACCAGTGCTCGATATTTACATTACAAGCATTTTTCGCTTCTCTATCAATGCAGGTGGCGACATTTCAAGGAAGAAGAAATTGCTCAAGAAACAGGTACATCATAGTTTAATTTCTTAGGTTATAGCGTTCACGCTCTTCATTATATTATGGATAATGGTGTTTCATTACACACCAATATGAAGAACTAAAAACAGATCAAAATTGTCTGCCATTATAAGCCCCCTGAAAGTTAAACAAAATTTTCAGAAAATTGATTTAATTTTGCTGATAAATGTTGCTTTCCCTAATTATTTATGTACCATTTTTCTTACAGGCTGCAGGGAAGAAAAGAATGAAGGCCATAGGCAAGGTTGATGTACCTCAAGAAGCCTTCATGGCTGTGTTGAAACTTGAAAAGGAAGTATTGTAACCGCATTATAATCTCAATGGAAACAAATTATAAAGTTTCATTATTGATTAATTCAATACTATAAGATAAAATTAAAAAAAAGTAATTAAAAAAATTTAAAGTCAATCAACATAATTCAGGACTCAGATTATAAAACCGTGATAACTTCGTAGAAAAAAAAAATAAAGTTAATTTTTATTTAACATGACGTTGAAGGATTGCATTGAAAAAAAGTCAAATAAAAAAACAAAAAATTAAGCTAAGTCAATTTAGGTTAAATTGTTAAATATAGATATGGAGATTGAGATAATTCTATAGAAAATAAATAAAAAAATAAATTATGGAATCTAATTTCTAATCAACTTAATGTTGAAAGATGATATTAAAATAAAAATATTCAATTAAAAAAAACTTGAGTTATCTTGGTTAATCATCAAAACTTGCGATCTAGGTTATAAGACTGCTTGCGATCTAGGTTATAAGACTGCGATAACTTTGTAGAAAATAAATAAATAAAAATTATGGAACTCAATTCCTAATTAATCCAGGATTGAATGATGAAGTCAAGAAAAAAATAATTTAAAAAAATAATTTTTTTAACTCGAGTTAACATGACTAACTTGTGAAACACATGACCTAGTTCATAGGATTGAAATAACTCTATAAAAAGCAAGGCTCTATGAAAAGCAAGTTAAAATAAAATATGAATTTTAATATTTACTAAATCATTTGATGGATTATGAAATTGAAAAAAAATTATTAAATATTAGAGGATGAAATTTTTTAAAAAAATTTGAGATTTTAAAAAAAAGTCTTCAAAATTTTAAAGGGATAAAGTGAAAATCACCTTCGCATTTCATTGCTATAATAATGTGTCAAGGCCTTTTAGTATATGTTAACATCTCACTTCAAATTTTTTAAAAATATTCAAAGCCAATTTCTCAAATGAAAAAAGAAAATTTAAGTCAATTGACCAAACTCATGACTCGATTTTTAAAATAAAGATAACTTCATGAATATAAGTCAAAACAAATTATAAAGTTGCATTCTCAACCAATCCAATATTGAAGGATTAAATTGAAAAAAAAAACTACTAAAAAATAACTAAAAATCCCTGAGTCAACCGACTTAACCTGTAACTTGGGTCATAATATCGAGATAACTATATGTAGAGAGAAAAGAAGCCAATTTCCAATTAACCTGATGTTGAAGGATTGCGTTGACAAAACAAAAACAAAAAAATAAGCCAAGTCAACCTAGGTTAATTTGTGAAATCCAAGTCAGAAGACCAAGATAACTCCATGGAAAATAAATAAATAAAAAATTATAAAGTTCAATTCCAAATTAACCTAATATTGAAGGATGAAATTAAAATTAAAATATTAAATTAAAAAAATAAACAAAAAAAAATTCGAGTTAACCTAGCTAACCTGCAAAAACCACGACTTGAGTCATAAGACCGTGACAACCCAATATAAAGAAAATAAAAAATAATTATGAAACCCAATTCCTAATCAATCCAATGTTCAAAGATGAAGTTAAGGAAAAAATTAATTTAAAAAAGAATAAAAAAATGATCCAAGTCAACATGGCTAACCTGTGAAACTTGCAATCTAGTTTATAAGATTGAAGTAACTCTATAGAAATCAAGTTAAAATAAATTATAAAATTCAATACTTATTAAAAATATTTATGGAGGATGAAATTAAAAAAAAATTAGAAAAACAAATCCTAAAGATTCCCGAAAGATTCCCAAGGAATAAAGTTAAAAAAACCTTTTCATTTCACAATTTGTTACTACAGGGATGTGACAAGGCCTTTTATTATATGTTAACATCCTACTTTCAATCTTTAAAAAATTTCTCGAAGGCAATTATGAGATGAAAAGATATAAAAACCAAATAATCAAATTTATGATCCGAGTCATGAGAGCAGGGTAATTTTATAAACATAAATTAAAAAAAATCATAAAGTCTAATTTTTAATTAATCCAATATTGAACAACAAAATTAAAAAAAAATCCAACTAAAAAAAACCTGAGCCAATAATGTCATACCTAGGTCGGGAGACGGAGATAATTTCTAATAAAATAAATAAAATTATAAAGTTTGATTTTTAATTAATCAAAAATTGAAGGATGAAATTAAAATTAAAATGCTTAATTAAAAAATAAAAAAATAACTCAAGTCAATCTAGCGAACCCGCAAAACTTGCGACACGAGTCATAAGATTGCAATAACCCTATAAAAAGCAAATAGAAAAAATATGGAGTCTAATTTCCAATCAACCTATTATTGAAAGATAAAGTTGAGAAAAAAAATTAATTTAAAAGAAGGTTAGAAAATTGTGCGAGTCAGCATAGTTAACCTGTAAAATTCACAACGCAGATCATATGATAAAAATAACTCTATAAAAAATAAATTATAATAAATTATAAAGTTCAATATCAAATAAGCAGCAGAGAATAAATTTTTTTAAAAAGAAAGTTATAACGATGATGAAATAAAAAAAATTTAAATTTAAAAAAGGGTCAAAAAGTTAGAAATCAGCAGCAAAGGCATCAGCAAAAGTCCTAGCGAAAGAGGAGTTGCAGCAGCAAAGTCGGCGGAACAGTCGTAGCAGGAAGAGGATTTCTTGCAGCAGTAGGTCGGCTAAAGGAGGCTGAATCCTTGCGGTAACTAGGGAGGAAGAAAGAGGAAGAATCTGACAAGTAAATGAAAAAGGAAAGTCCAAAGTTAATGAAGAGTTGTTATATGCGGCAAAGAACGCTTCCTTTTCTCAGCCCCGGCATAACTTGGTTTCTGATTTGAGTTCTTCTTTGTGAGAACTATCTTACGTAAGTTTAGGATTATCTTTATTTGTTATACTCTTCTTAAGCTCTCCTGAAAGGGTATAGCCAAGATGCCTCGAAGTTTTAACAAGTAAGAAATAAATTATCAAATATTTTTTAGGAACTTTTCTAAACTTCTTTTGTTTCTATCCTGAATCAACAGCGTCTATATTACTTTGATTAATACGAAAATACAAGGGGCATCCTTTCATGAGCAAGGGCCAATATAAAACTATTGTTTATGTAAAATCATTGCCAAAGTGCTTTTCATCATGGTAATGCATTAGATATATCAAGATCTTAATGACCTAATTCAAATCTCACAGCTTAAACTCTTGGACTAGATGTTTTTTTACAATCATTCAGCATTTATTGATGGTAGATTGGACGGTGCTCTGATTGCAGATGAGGTAGTCGAAAGAGAAGACGAATTCAGGGCTTCCTTTTCAAACTAGACTTCGAGAAAGTGTTTGATTCAGTGACTTGGGGTTACTTCAGAATACGAGATACATGGGTTTTTGAAAGAAATGGCTAAACTGGATTTCTCAGTGCATCACAACTTCTAGGATACCTATTTTTTATCGATGGGTCCCTTACTTCATAGTTTCATGTTTCCAAAGGAATTTGGCAGGGAGACACCCACCACCTTTCCTTTACAATATAGTAGCTGCAGGGCTCGCCGGAGAGCAGGCGAGAGTGGTCTATTTATGGAATCAAGTTTGAGGATAATCTATCTGTTAGCTATCTTCAATATGCCGATTCTTTTGAATGTTAAAACAATTATGCATTGGTTTGAGATGTACTCAGGTTTGGAAGTGAATTTTCTGACATACAGACAAATACAACAATCACAGAGAAAAATAAAATTGGCTGAAATTACGATGTCTTCTCTTTAAGAGTTTACAGCCTCTTAAAACCGACCATCACAAAGAGAAAAATTAGAATCCTAAGAAAGATAACAAAATTGGCTCAAATGATTTTTTCCAAGCTTAATTTAAGGATCTTCCAAAACTCAGCTAGTTACAGCAAAATTTGAATCTATATGACGATATGATCGAATGTTATAGCTTTTTTGTCAACTTTTTAGTTTAGCGTAAACAGATCTCTTCCTGAACGCAACTATGTTCCATTGGTCCATAAACGAGTCTACCAAGCTTTCTGTGATCCAATTTTGATCCGAATTATCACATTTTTTTCAGACCCGCCTACATTTTCATAAAAGCTTTATTATAGGGCTCAACGTGGATAATGATTATACTGAGATTCCATAGCTGAAGTTCTTAGCTGTAGAGTGGATTTATTACCTTGTGAATTTTTGGGGTTACCCATCGTTGCAAGTTCTAGACCACTCTCTACATGGCAGCCTGTGATTCAGAAGCTATCGCCTGTTATCTTCGAAAGGTAAGTTGTTATCTTTAGGAGGAAGAATCTGCCTAGTAAAGTCCGTTCTTGCTAGCACTCTAAGTCTCTCTTTAAAATTCGTAGTGTAATGGCAAAAAAAAAAAAAAAAAAGCTTGTTGCAAAACGTAGTTTCCTCTGGAGTGGTGTTTGTGATCGAAGGAGTATTTGTGAATTAGCTTAGAAGGTTTTTGCTAGGCCTGAGAAGTGTGACGGGTTTCGAATTGGTTCGTTTGTAGGGAAAAACAAAGCCCTTCTATTCAAATGGATCTGGAGATTTAGTGGTGGAAATCTCTCCGGTGTGCGCGCAGGACTTTCTTCTGCGAGAATATAGACATGAGTGTAAAGGTGCTCTACCATTCTTTATGGGAAAATTATCTACTGGCTGGAAAATCATAGTATAGTTCTAGCCAATGCTCAAATCTCATTAGGGATAGGGTTAGATTTGTGGTCGGATATGGCAGCAAGGTTCACTTTTGGACTGCCAGTTAGAACACCAGTTGATGAACCTAATCAAGAATGTTCAGCTTTGCATTGAAGATCAAAAAGTTATAACTTCAGTTGGATCATACTTAAATTTAACCAAGAGATTTTCAAGACCTAATTTTAAAATTAGGAGAGTTGGCTATAATGCTTAGTTGATGACCCGAAAGCCTTCAACTTAGATCATCTATAAGGAGTTATTCAAGTTAATTTTGCTATTTTTTTTTTATTTTTAGGTTTTCTAATTTATTTGGGATTTTCTATTGCGTTCATTTTGCATAATACATGGACTAAATCAAACAAATTTTTTATAAATAAAAGAAAATAATAGTTTAAAACATTTGTCAGCACTCGTAAAAAAGAAACTATAACTTGATCACGACATATAATAGCTAAAAATAAAGGCATATGACATTCAAAAAGGGACTCAAAAGGGCAAATCCCATCATTTATAATTTGTACATTACCTTGTAATTTTCCGAAGAGAAGAATAATCAAATGGAAGGTGGAGTGCCTGTCATATCAACTGGATCCATCATGTGAACTGGCCACATGAGGTCTCGCCATTTGTCAATCCTGCCTAATTGAAGCCCAAGAAAACGGCAGCATTGTCAATTAAATTAGCTGGAAATAATATACCTTAAATAACTTTTTTAAAAAAAAAAAAAAAGTAATGCTAATTATTAAAAAAT
>Ga0325402_1005201_pt1 | contig 12154 bp, 10 predicted proteins | sample PopdelMetagenome_22_FD_207212 | JGI IMG/M metagenome (GOLD analysis project Ga0325402, IMG submission 207212) | Populus deltoides microbial communities from Bellville, Georgia, United States - Xylem-PdKOR-R3 | ecosystem: Host-associated > Plants > Phyllosphere > Stem > Wood/Secondary xylem...
AGAAGATAATTTATACCTGAATATATTTATTTATTTCTTGAATTAATATTGCCAGGAAAAAAATTTAATCAAATTTATATTTTAAGTAAACATTGTTATATTAATCTAATATATTTTGAAGAATTTAATAAATTCATCGAAGTATGTTAACAATGTTTTATATATAATCAAATTTATAACAGAAAAAAAAAATCAGACCTTATAAAGGAAAAAAAATGCTAATAATAGATGATGTATTTTAAGAAAAAAAAAAGAGAGAGAGAAAGTCTAGCAATTCTTCTCCGTTATTGGATAAAGATTGAAGTCCAACAAAAAAAAATGGATTTTTATGTAAGAGACGACCTAATAATTGTTATAGTCATGACATAATAAGGTATAAGATAATTGATAATACTAGGTCATCAACATAAAGAACATCTGTCTTTATGATAAAATTTATTGTTGAGTTGCTAGATAATAGAAGGCACAAAGGTAAAGTCATTGTCTATAATCACAAGGTAATCAACATAAATCAAGAAATAACATGTTATAAAGGTTTGATTATAGATGAATAGTGACGAGTCTGCCTTTGAAATGTAAAAGTCAAACTGAAGAATGACACTTGTTAAATTTGTATATCAATTTTATGGAGCTTGTTTTAGTTCATAAATTGCTTTTCATAATCTGCAAATATGGTTAGGTTTGAATAGATCTGTAAACCCAAGGGGTTGCACTATATAAAATGTTTTAGAGCAAGTATCAATGTAAAAATGCATTATGATCATTTGCATTAATTTCTATCCATTCATTATAACAGTAGTCATAATAAGCCTAATAGTTGCAAGTTTAAATACAAGACTAAAAGTTTCATTGTAATCCGAACTAGGTCGTTAATTATAGCCTTTTGCAACAAGTTAGGCTTTAAACCTGTCAATTAACCCATTTGGACCCTAAACACTCATTTACAGCCTGTAGGTGTAGAATTGGAAGGGCAAGGAACTAAGTGCCAGTACTATATTGTATTAAAATAATGAGCTCATTGGACATTGCCTCACGCCACTAAGGTTGTGAGATGGCTTGATGCACACTGGTTGGTTCGATGGTCTTAGGAAGAGGATGTTTGGTTATAAAATTGAGTTGCTTGGGTTTGAAAATGTTGTTTATAGATTTTGGTGGTTATTTAATGAACTCGTTGAGGTTAGATAAACTGGCCTAAATTCATGTCCATAGAGAGTTCATGAGGAGTTAAAGCAATCACAAATTGAGAAGCATTGGAATTTTCAGAGGCATGATAAGTAAAGGTTTGTTTATGGGAATGATGACCTAAATGATTTGGGAAAGAAGAAAATTGTGAAAATAAGAGTTACAAAGGGTACCTAGTAAAAGACGTTGCAATGGCAAAAACACTTTCTTAAGATGCCAATGACAACGAAGAGATAAACTTCATGACTACTAGTGACTGTTGGACATTAAGGAATAAAGGAAGAAATTTGTGTGGTGGTAAAGCATGTTTATTGTTAAGAGAAAATATAATAGCATTTTCATTTTAATTTTCATTAAACACAACATGTCTTGAAATGTATAGTCTTTGAGTGTATGGTTTCGGACATTTATATGCATTTTAGGTTTGCGAGTAGCCAAGAAAAATGCATGGTGTAAACTTAGGATATATTTTGTTAGACTTAAATGCTCGTGTGAGAGGATAACAGAGCACCCAAATTTCTTTAATTTGCAATAATTTGGCTTTTAACCAAAAAGACTTTCAAAAATGGATTTATTTTGTAAAATGGATGTAGGTTGTCGATTAACAAGATATGGGGCTGTGTGGAATGCATGTGGCTAATATAAAGGTTCAAAAGAAGCATCATAAAGTAATGTAGGACCTGTTTTATCAAGATGACGATGTTTAGTGACACCATTTTGTTGTGGTGTGTAAAAGGCAATAATGTAGTAATTGATACCATCACTACTAAAAAAAAGGGGTCATTAGCATTGGATGTTAGCAACAAAATAATTTAGATGCAACTTTAACAACAGATTAGTAACGGATTACATATATATTAATTTTTTAATATTAGAAACGGATTTAGCAATGCAAAATCAATTACTAAAAATTAAATTAAAATATTAAGAATCAACAATGGATTTTCCATTGCTCATATGGTTGCACAAAATTTACAATGAAAAAGCTCGTTACTAATAAAAAGAAAAGATTAAATTTGGCTTTTATACACAAACAAATAAACAATAATGATGTGTTAATAATTAATTGGCACATATATACCTTGCAAAAAAAAAAAAATACTCACACGAGCAAATACCAATCTTAAGAGAAAAACCTTTCATTCTCCCAAAGAAACCTAATTAACCCATATGTCCCTTTCTATTCCTTCTCCAAAAACCCCATCTCTGTCACTTTCTTAAATTCTTCTCCATGAATATGTGCTCCGAAGACATCCCTTTTAAAAAAATATCATCTGTCACTTTCTTAACTTCTTCTCTAGTGAATTTATGCTCCAAAGGATTTCATCTAGCAAGGAATAAATATGGTGCAATAAAGATAACAGATATAATTAGAAACCCATATTTGAGAGATTGTGTTTGTAATTTAGAGAGAATATATATTGTTTTATTAACTAATTTTATCGATCTATTGCAAATTATTTGTCAAATATGGTTGTCGTCACATGCTAATGTTTTTAATTATTAATGTAATGTTCTTTATATTCATAGTTCTGTGACGATTCCATTGTTGCTTGGTTAGGTAGTGAGGCTTTTTCCGGGGTTTTGATTTTTTTTGTTTTGCTGGGTGTATGTGTGTGGTTTTTTAGATGAGAAATATGGGTTGTGTGTGATAGACCCGTAAATAAAAAGTTAGATCTTTGATTTTGCTCTTGTGCTGTGAAAGTTGTTTGGCGTTGGTTAACAACTTTTTGCATACTACATCATTTTCACTCATTTTCTTAATCATCAACTTCTCTCTAGTGAAATTGTTCTTGTTTGAAAGTGTTAAACAAAGTAGGGTAGAGAGAATGAAATTGTTCATCATCAATTTTTTACCTATCTCATCCTGTTTTGACCAAAAAATTTGCACTCTTGATTGTTCACTTTATTCGTTGTAGTGTAGATGCTAAGACCCTAACCATCATAGTGCAATGATATTCCTTTCTTATTTGCATTTAGCTTTATTAAAAAAAGGTTAAAATTAGGATTTCACGTACTTTTCATCTAGTTTTTCATTTGATTGGTTACTTCTATTTGTAGTCCTTATGGATTGAGAACCAAGCAAGGAAACAATATGACAATGATTTAATTCTTCTATATAGTAATTTTATGTCTCTATATGATCGTGGATGTGTTGGGTTTGACTTCAGCATATGATCCAATTAATATAGAAGGGTAAATGATCTTAACTTGTGTACCTTTCTTAGATTTCATGTTTTGAAAATGTTACTTTCATGGTCTTTATCCTACATGCTCAGAATTGTAGCAAATATCTAAGTTGTTCAAAACTTGTTGATTATTATGTATGTTAAGCATGCTTGGGATATTAGCATTCGTGATGATTTTATGATTGTGGCAGCGATATTGTATGTGATGCTAATAATGGTGTAATTTATCTCCAAAGTGTCGTTTTTGTTTACACTGCGCCTCTTTAAAAGAGAAGCTGATATTTTGTGTGTTGTGCAGTTCAACGACCATAGATTAGATAGACATAATCTTATTTTAATTTTTCATTATTTCTTTATTTAATATGATGATCTTAAGTAATAAATTATTGATCAAATAAATATTTAATAGTTGGTTAAAAAATAATTATGCCATGTGTTTCCATGAAAACTTCATTTCTACAATATTACTTGACAATGCAAACGATTATATATTTTTTTTTTCAATAAAAGAGTCTAGATTCCTAAAGCTGAAGAAAAAAATGATGATGTGAAATAATAAACAGAGCAGTTACTTGGTATATCCTAATTAGCTAGCTATTCTTCCCACATAATTTTATTAATCAATAGGACAATTAAAACAACATATTATCTTTCCCCTTTATTATTATATTTAATTTTATTATATGAGAATTATATAAAAAAGATGATTTTAAAATATAAAACTTGTCGGAAAAATCATCCTTCACTTGATGGAGCAGCTTGGTGTGTGGCTATAGGAGGAGTTACAAATGGTAGAATATATGGTGCATCTTGTATGCCAAAATCCATGGTTAGTACAAGTGCTTCATCATAATCATATACGATGGAGTCAACACCTTCTAGTTCATCAATTTAGGCATTGAAAGAGAAAATAAAGGAAAGAGACATATTTTATCACGACAACATAAGATGATTTCTATCAAAAAATTTCTTAGTAACATAGGATATCAAGCTCGGGCATCAAATATGGATCAAGGTATGTCAGCACCTATAACTTCATCTATGCTGTTACATGTGGCTCCACAGATGACGGCATTTATGTATTCCCTGTCTAATCCAGTATATCGACCTAGGTCTCAACCACCATATATTAGTTCCACCTTATGATGGTCAACATTGTTGTCGTTCGTTTCCACCACCACCTATATGATAGAACATATTTATTAAATTGTGAGTTATCTATATTGATGTAAGTTTAACAAGATTTTGAAATTTATTTTATTTGACTTATTATTATTGATAAAATAATTTCTAGAATTAATTTATGTTCTTTATATATTTTTCTACAATTTTTGAAATATCCACAAATAATTATAAGAAATTCAATAGATGAGAAAAAATAATTTAAAAAATTCATGTTTTAAAAAATAGTTATTGGATATATCAGCAACAGATTACTATTGTTAATTAACAATGGATTAGCAACGCAATATCCGTTGTTGATCAGTAATGGTGATTGGTGATGGAATATTCGTTGCTGATTTATACAATCAGCAACCAAATTTCAACAACAGATAAGTTGTTGCTAAAAAAATCAGCAATTGATAATCCGTCGCTAAAAAATTAGTATCTATTATTTGTATCTGACATTATTTATTGCTGATTTCGTTGCTAATTTTTGTTAGCAATAGATTTTAGTTTTATCTGCAACGGACTAAATAGTTGCTAATGGCCCCTTTTTTAGTAGTGTACATTGGAGGATAAAAAAGGGTTTAAAAGCAATAAATTCACCATTATTGTGAGAATAGAGTATTTTTATTTTGGTTTGAAATAATGCTTCAATTGTTCAACAAATTTTTTGATCTGTGGAAAAATGCAAGAAACACCAAACTTATTAACCATTGGATAAAACCACATGTATATATTTGATATGATGATCAACAAAAATATAGTAATACCAAGATCCATTAATGCTAAAGTCTAGGAAGCCATTGTCCCAGGTCCACATGGTGAGAAAATCATAGTACTAAACATTGAAGAAGATGTGCATCTTATAGAGAAAATTAAGAAAAACAAAAAACTAATTGAAGATTCGCACTTTAAGTCAGCTCACGATCATCCCCTAGATCCCCTTCTTGGTCTAATCAGCACCATCTTGAGCACAGAAATATAATTGATGTCATGGTTGTGAACTGCGACATCAATTAAAATTTTACCGTTGTTCTTAACAACGATATCAGTTTAAATATTACGGTTGTGAAATACGACATCATTTAAATGTTGTGGTTTTCAACATCGACTTGCAAAAATGTGCTATTTTGCCAAAAAAAATTCAAAGTGTGTTAATCTATCAAATTGTAAAAATAAATGTGCTAATTTTACAAATTATCCAAACTTTAGATACTTTTTACCTTTTTAAGAAAAATAAAATTCTTTGGTTGTGGTATATTTTTTCAAGCAGCTTTCATATATATATATATAAGAATAAAAATGTTCTGCATCAAATTACAAAGAAGATAATTTATACCTGAATATATTTATTTCTTTCTCAAATTAGTTTTGTCAGGAAAAATTTTAATCAAATTTATATTTTAAGTAAAAACTTTTACATCAATATAATATATTTTGAAGAATTTAATAAATTCATCGAAGTATGTTAACAATGTTTTATATATAATCAAATTTATAACAAAAAAAAAAAGTTAGAGCTTAGACAAGAAAAAAATGCTAATAACAAATGATGTATTTTGGAAAAAAAGAAAGTCTAGCAATTCCTCTCCGTCATTGGATAAAGATTGAAGTCCAACAAAAAAAACATGGATTTCTATCTAGGAGACGACCTAATAATTGTTATAGTCATGACCCAACAAGGTATAAGATAATTGATACTACTAAGTTTCAATGAATATCTCACCACCATATGTTATTAATATGTCACACTTACACACACACACACACATATATAGAGACACACACATAACTATTAGAATTCTAGTTTAGGTAGGAATCATTTGTTTAAGTTAAATCTAGGATACATTTGTTTAGGCTAAATCTATACTATAGAGCTATTACAAATTACAAGATCATAACAAAGTATACATCATAATTTAAGGCTAGATTGACTCTGTTGAGATTTGATTGTGTTTCATACCATCTTTCTTTATACACCCCTGGAAGATTGAGCTTCCATCAACAAGACCAATCTTGTTACACAGAAGTTTTGTATGTTGTCTAGATATAAGCTTGTTTAGCAAATCAGCAAGTTTATCATGGGTATGAACATGACAAATATGTATGCAATTTTGACCAACTAAGACTCGTACAAAATGAAGATCAATTTGAATATATTTCATAAGAGAGTGATTAACTAGATTGAAACTAAGATGTGTAGCCCCAATATTGTCTCATAAGAGCTAAGGTAAGTTTTTTATTTTTAATTGTATGACTTGAGTTATGGAACGACTAGTATATTGGTTGTTGAGTTTTTTCCAAACCTAATGAGAGGTTTTTGTTATGGTTATTAGGGGAGTGATTATGGGTGATTTAGAGGCTAGGATTGCACTGAGGATGAGTTTGTCCTATCAAAGCCAGTAGGTTTTATTCAGATTGAAAATGGAGGTACAATCAAGTAAGGAACATAGGATATCACCATTAAAATAATCAAGTAAATCATAACTAATGAAAAGGTTTTTGACTGAGCACGCCATTGAGGAAAGGTGGATGAAGTTAGTTTTTCATTGACTTGGACAATAATATTTAGGGTAATGAGAGGCTTATCAAAATCTGAAAAGGATTGTGTGTTAAGGTTGGGGTTTTGGCTTTGATCTAAAGGAGAGGACATAATTGGAATTAGGATCGTTGGTTCGTGAGAGATTTGAGACTCTAATACCATATAAGATAATTAACATATTGGGTTTCAATGAATATTTCATCACCCTATGTTATTGATATAAAGTCACGTAAATATACACAACTTCTAAATTTCTAGTTTAGGTTGGATTCATTTGTTTAAGCTAAATTTAAGGTATATTTTTTAGGCTAAATCAATGTTATAGAGTTGATACAAATTATAAGATCATGATATAATATACACAATAATTTGAGGCTAGATGGACTTTGTTGAGATTTGTTTGTGTTTCATACCATCTTTTTTTATACAAGGTTAATGAAGTTTATGAGAAGTTTATAGGCATCCGGTATAATGATAAACATATAAATCTCTGTTGTGATAGATAAATCATAAAGCATCATCTCACTACACGAGACTGGGACTGTTCTTTCTTTGAGGACTGTAGAAGTGGATGTGGTATCTAGAGTTCTTTTTTTTTCGAGATCAGAAATGAAAAATGATAGAACTTGAATTTATTCGATCATGATGCTTATCAAATATTAGACTACACAAGGGTACTCCCTCTTGTTAATGACATGAGCAGATTAATCAGAGTTTGTTTGTTTGATAGGATACTAGATAACTTTTAAGCTATGTTATTTAGCACTCAAGAGTCCATTACAAGAGTAGATTAGTTTGAGTTGTTTGATACGATATTAGATAACTTTTACAGTTATGTTATTTAGCACCCAAGATCTAGAGTCCGTTATATATTTTGCGTGATTATTGGAACTTGGGAATATTGTGCAAATACATTTACGATTCAACTAGCATAGCTCATGATGCAAGATGGATTACTTTATTGTTTCTATTTGTGATTTTCTTTAACAGTCTCTACAAAACCGCATAAATAAAAGATAACAATAAAAAGAAACCAAGATATATATAGTTCCACCATGTAAATTCATCAACCATATCCACTTTAATTGTATTTACCTTTGGTAAAAGGGGTAAGGTTGTGATTAGTTCAAGTTTCTCTACCAATAAAGAAGTCCTTTCTGTTCTTTCTGAACTTGTGATCCGTTAGCAAGAACTACTAGTGGCAGTAAAAAAAAGATATTTTACCGCTATTTGTTAGCGTGAATGCCTTGTTATTTTCCATATAGTATGGACATGCTATTTTTCCATGCGTGCTCCAACCAGAAATCATTCCAAAAGCTGGTAAATCATTGATAGTCCACATCAAAGCTGTCTTCATTAGAAAATTATGTTTCCTCAATACATAATGAATCAAAGCTTCGGAAGACCACAACTGCTCCAACTCATCAATCAACGGTCGAAGACTAACGTATATATTATGACCCAGACTATTAGAACCGGGTTGTGTGTTAAGGTTGAGGTTTTGGCTTTGACCTGAAGGAGGGGATATGATTGGAATTAGGATCATTGGCTCGTGAGCTATTTGAGACTCTGATACCATATAAGATAATTAACATGCTGGGTTTTAATGAATATTTCACCATTCCATGTTATTAATATAAAGTCACACACACACACACATACACACAGCTTCTACATTTTTAGTTTAGGTAGGATTCATTTGTTTAAACTAAATTTAGGATATGTTTTTTTAGGCTAAATCAATCTTGTAAAGCTGTTACAAATTACAAGATTATAATACAATATACACCATGATTTGAGGCTAGATTGACTTTGTTTAGATTTTTTTGTGTTTCATACCATCTTTCTTTATACAAGGTTGGTGAAGTTTATGGGCACTCGGTATAATGATAAGCATATAAATCTTTGCTGTGATAGATAAATGATAGAGTATCATATAACTACACGAGACTGGGATCGGGCTTTCTCTAAAGACTGTAGAAGTGGATGCGGTATCTGAAGTTCTTTTTTTTTTTTCAAAATTAGCAATGAAAAAGGATAAGACTCGAGTTTATTCAATCATGATGCTTATCAAATATTAGACTACATACGGTTACTCCCTCTCAGTCATGATACGAGTAGATTAATGGGAGTTTATTTGTTCAATAGGATACTAATGCTTTTTAAGCTATGATATTTAGCACCCAAGAGTCCATTACAAGAATAGATTAATTTGAGTTGTTTGATAGGATATTATATAACTTTTACAGCTATGTTATTTAACACCTTCGATCTAGAGTCCATTACAATATTTTTGCCATATTACTAGAACTTGGGAATATCATATAACCATGTGCAAATGCATTTTCAATTCAACTAGCATAGCCCATGATGTAAGATGAATTACTCTATTGTTTCTATTTGTGATTTTCTTAATTAATCAATCTCTACAAAATTACATAAATAAAAAATAATGATAAAAAGATACCATAATATATATAGCTAGTTCTGCTATATATATATTCATCAACCATTTCCACTTTAATTGTATTTACCTTTGGTGAAAATGGTAAGGTACTAAGATTGTGATTAGTTCAAAGTTTCAAACCATATGACACTAGAAGATATTTTGAGAATTTTAATAAACATGATATCGAGTCTGCAATTTAATGCAGCATGCATGTTTTCGTTTCATACGTATGTACTGCTCGGAAGTACCATGTCATGACTAGCTATACATACATATAAAAAAGAATGTTGATCAATCAGGACTCAATGCTTCACCCTCGTAAGCTTGGCTTGGTACGCAGAGGCCAAACCCTCATAGACCGGTGGGCGAGACTGTAACTAGCTAAACGTTGTAGATGGAACTAGTGTACAGTATGATGAGAAAGTAGTAGCTTCGATGCTATTGGATCAAGACTGGAAGCAAACGACAATTAGCTTAGGAAAAAGCTCAATCACCTGCACTTCTATAAAATTTGCTTAGAAAGATGCAAAAAGTTTGAAAGGATATATACACCCACACAACAAATTACACCAAGATTATTAGGATATAAGAATCCATATATGTTCCTAAATTAGAAAAAAATTGCCGCATAAAAACTAGCATCGGACTTTTCAATTTGTTTCAAGACTATCGATTCATTGAATAGGAGGAAAGATTGAGGTTAATACCATATCATAATATATAGCAACAATCAAACAGTTGAACATATCTTAAAGTCAAGACCCATATATGGTATGGTGTTACAAGGCTTCGCAATATGGCAAATGATCTTTCCTAGCTAGACAATATTATTAAACGCTGAAAAATCAAAAGAAAATCCATGAACCACCTAAACTAGCTGACCTATATATGCATAGTGCCCTAGTCCTGATTTATAGATACCGCCTCAATTTGATAAGAATCAATGATCCGGCCCTTTCCAATTTCAGCGATCAAAAGGGCCATTGGGATCAAGTTGTTTACACAATCCAAGATAAGCAAGAAAAAGAACACGATCCTTAGCCCCAGTTCGATGATTCTTTGTGTGCTTGCAAAAATACTTCAACTGATCAAGAGTACAGCATCCTAACATTTGCCCCAGAAGCAAAAACAACCAATTAATCTTCCTCTTCTTGCTGGCAATCACCGGCTTGGAGCTATTTTCCTGCTCGCAAAATTGGCACTTGGGCAATGCTGGATTCATCCAAACACTTGGTGCTCTATCATGCATGAAACTCTTATTTTTAGCGATAAATGCACCAATTTCAGCAAACTTGGCTTCCAAGTCAAACCCTATTTCATATTGTTTTTCACATCTCTTGCACTGGACAAAACCGGTAATGGTTTCTATTTTTCTTGAAAGCAAATAGTCCAGGCTATGTACCATTGCGCGCCGGTCCATGGCCCAGGAGTACAAGACGGGAACAGTTTCCCCTTTCCCTTCGCGAGGTACACCCAGAGAAGGGTTCCGGCGTGTGCGTGGAGCGCGAGATGGACCAGCCATGGGACTTTCTTGGTTTATCGGAGCAGTAGTGTATAACAATGGCTCAGTCAGAGGAACTTCAGCGAGCAGTGCATGTGAAGTAGAAAGCCGAAAAGGGTCGAGAGACCTCGGGGTCATATCCCGGGCTGCAGCGATTTCAATATATGGGATTTCTTGATGTTGGGGCATTGTTTGATAAGTCACTGATAATGATTTTGATGTCACAGGTGGTGGCAATGACAACGATAACTGTGGTTTTGTAGTGTGTAAGGTGGTTTTCTTTTTAGATCTCGGGCCAAAAGATAAAGAAAGTGTAAGATCAAAATCCTTTTCATCCTCATCAAGATCTTGCATCTCATTTGGGATTTTAAACTCTTCCAAGTCTCGGCTATTGCCGTTGTTGTTGTTGCTGCTGTGTTTTCTCTTTGTAGAGATTCCTCGGTGATCACTGGTTCCTAAATCTTGTTGGTTTTTCATGGTGTGTGCAGAGAGTGGTAGGATTTTAGTGGAACAGAGAAGTTAATATCTTGGTTTATGCAAAAAGAGAGGAAATTGAGAGAGATGCGCCTTTAAAGGACCCTAGAAATTGGAGATATAGTTGAAGAAATAGGATGTATAAAAACTGTAGCTTGATAAATTTTCTTTCAAAATTTGAAATGCCAAAAAAAAAAAAAAAAACACTATTCGGATTCTGTTTGTTATAGAGTTTGTTGGCACTGTTTCCCCCGTACAGGTTACCCTTGGCTTTTGCTCTTTCTTGTTACAGGTATATACTAGTTTTCTTTGTTTTTATGTTTTAAAAGTATTTAAAAAAATTAATTTTTTTTAAATTAATATTTTTTAATGTTTTTAAATTATTTTAATGTTTGAATATTAAAAATAATTTTTAAAAAATAAAAAAAATATTATTTTAGTATCTTTTCAAACATTTTAAAAAATAACAATATATAACTACCCTCCCAAACACGGTCATAACCTTACTTAATTAAAGCTCTACAATGATTAAGCCTCGAGGAACAAAAATAAAGCGAGAGAATATAGAAAAATAACTAATAACAACTAATTGAGGAGAGAGATAAGAGTCTTATCCCTTCCATAATTCTCTGTTTTTATCAAAATGTCTT
>Ga0325402_1005202_pt1 | contig 12153 bp, 6 predicted proteins | sample PopdelMetagenome_22_FD_207212 | JGI IMG/M metagenome (GOLD analysis project Ga0325402, IMG submission 207212) | Populus deltoides microbial communities from Bellville, Georgia, United States - Xylem-PdKOR-R3 | ecosystem: Host-associated > Plants > Phyllosphere > Stem > Wood/Secondary xylem...
CCATGATGATGATGTTATGAAAATTGTAATTAATCTAAAACTAAAAAGGAGTTTTAGTGTCCCCCTCGTGGAACACTGTTACTTTGAAATAGTAATTTGTTATTTTTATTACTTGATTTTTTTCAATTGAATGCATTTTATTATATTAATTTTTAATATATTATTTTTTTGTTGAGTTATGTTATTCTCATTTATTGTAAATTTAGCAGGTTAAGTCGATTGATTTAGATTTTTTTAATTAAATTTTTTTTTTCAATTTTATCCTTGAATATTGAGTTGATTGAGAATTAGACTTCATAATTTTTTTTTTGCTTTCTATTAGGTTATTTTGATCTCATAACTCGGGAATAATACTAAACAGATTAACTCGATTAACTCGAGTTTTCTTTTTATTTTTCTTAATTAACTTTTTTTTTTCAATTTTATCCTTTAATATTAGGTTGATTTGGAATTAGAATTCATGATTTTTTTTTTGTTTACTTTCTATTAGGTTATTTCGGTCTCATGACCCATGAATAATGCTTAACAGGTTAACCTGAGTTGACTCGGGTTATTTTTTGTGTCTTTTTTTAATCGAGTTTTTTTTTCTAATTTCATCATTGGATCAATTGGGAATTGCATTTCATAATCTGTTTTGATTTGCTTTTTATAGAGATATCTTGATCTTATGATCAAGGTTGTGGATTTTAGGCATTTTAACCCCAATTAAATCGAGTTATTTTTTAAATTTTCTTCTAAGATGTTATCTCGGTTACGAGTTATTCAACATTGGATATGGTTTTTATTGGGTTATTCTTATATCATGACCTGGATCGTGCGGGTTTGACGGGTTAATCTAGTTGATTTGCTGTTTTTCTTTTTTATTGATTTTTTTTCTTTCAATTTCATTATTTAATATTGTATTTGATTGAAAAACATGCCTTATGATTTGTGTTGGTTTACTTTTAATTAGGTTATCTAAGCCTCATAACCTAGAAATAGTGCTTAACGGGTTAAAACGAGTTGACTTTACTCATTTTTTATAGCATTTTTTAAATTAAAATCTTTATAAATTTTATCATTTAACATTGGGACTGACAAATTTGTTTGGAAATTGAGTTTTATAGTTTGTTTTGATTTTCTCTTTGTGGGTTTATCTCAATCTCATTATCTAAGTCATGGATTTGACAAGTTATCCTAGGTTAAATAAAGTTGTTTTTTTTTTCTTTTGAAGAGATTATCTCGGTGTCATAACCTAGGTCATGAGTTTAGTGGATTGACTCATTTTGTTTTTTTATGTTATTTTTTAATTGATTTTTATTTTTAATCTCATCAATTGTCATTCAACATTGAACTGATTGAGAATTGGACTTCGTAATTTGCTTTCTATAGGGTTATCTTGGTTTTATGACTCAGGTTACGGGTTTGACAGGTTAACTCGGATCATTTTTTTAAGTCCTTTATTTAATTGATTTTTTTTTCATTTTCATCTTTTAATATTGGGTTGATTGAGAATTAGGCTTCATACTTTGTTTTGATCTGCTTTCTACAGGTTATCATAGTCTCATAACTTGAGTCGTGGATTTGACATGTTGATCCAAGTTGATTCAAGTTAATCCGATATATTGCTATCTTAATATTAAAAAAAATATCATTTTAAATTTTTTTTCAAATTATATTTTTACAGGTTATCCAAGTTGCTTTTATTCCCTCAAAGTCAACTGAGTTACGTCGAGTCAACTCCCACACAATTTATTTATTTTTCCACAAGAAAAAAAATTAGCAACATTTGAACATTTTTTTTATATTCAAGAAAAATTTGACCAAAACCTTGTTGAAACACAACCCCCAATAAACCCAAAAAATAGACTTGAATTGACCTTAAAATCTTCCACTTCATCTTCCACCAGCTTTGGTTCACACTCCATCTACTCTAGAAGGTTGAATTTCTAAGCACTCAATATTTTGAAAAGAAATTTGACCTAACCCCCAGTGTAGCGCGAGTCAATGATTTAGTTACTAAAAATCTAAAAGTGATGGTCTTTTCACATGCACACACCACTGTTCACACTTTCACATTTTACTGTGGAACTACAGTTCAAGATTTTGCTTTGTTTTCAATTCAATCCTCAAACTTTTTTTTGGTTTAATTGCATCCTTTTTAGCCAAGTTAAAAGAAAATTGAATCAAATTTATTGAATAAGGACAAAATTAAAAGATAGGGGATCAAATTAGAAAATGTTTCACAAATGGGTAATGGTTTCAAAGTTCACATAAAAGTTTAATTTAGTCCTCACACTTTAAAAACAATATATAATTGATCCCTCAATATTTTTCCAATTCAATTTTAGTTCAAAAGTTTATTTTTGTTATTTTTTTAGTCCCTAGTTTGAGAGATAAGAGAAAGTGATCACCGAATTTCGATGACAAAGAGAGAAAATATTGTTGATTCCAATTCCGACCATCAAAATGATCGATCTTTGAGTCAAATGGTTTCATTTAATGAGAAAAGTTCATCTTAGGTGCTTGTTTTTACCTTGAAAGTGCATTAAAAAAATAAATTTGAGCTAAAATAGTTTTTTATTTCAGGTTTTGGGGTGGTGGTTTAGGTATTTTGAAGCCGCAAATATGTTTATCAAGGTTTTTAATGTGTTTTATAGGTGTTTTAAGTAAAAAATAGATTGAAAAATAGGTTTAAAGTAAAAAAAACCTTTATCCACAATTTTCCGGCCACTGAATCTAGGCAAAAATAGACAATGCATTGTCTACCTTAACATGCTTTTTTTTTTAAAATTAGGGTGGATGATATGTTATCCTGCAATAAAAAAAAATAAAAGCCCAGTCGCGCCTGACCTTTTTATTTTTTTATAAATTATACTTTTTCTATTTTTTAATTAAATGCTTTTTTTTTCTATTTTTTTCAAAATTATTTTCTTATTTACATTTAAAATAATACCCTACAAGATTTCACAGTTTTACCGACGGACGCCCAGTCGTGCCTGACCTTTTTATTTTTTTATAAATTATATTTTTTCTATTTTTTAAATAAATGCTTTTTTTCTATTTTTTTTCAAAATTATTTTCTTATTTACATTTAAAATAATACCACTACAAGATTTCACAGTTTTACCGACGGACATATTCCGTCGGTGTGTGATTAGCTATTCGTCAGTGATTTATTTACTGACGTCTTAACCGACGGATTACATCGGTCGGTTTTCCTTTCGTCGGTGATTCCCCATTCCATCTCTATATCAGTCAGAAAAAAAAAACCATTTGCTAATAGTTTTACAGACGGAATTTGCGCGCCAAAAAAAAGTTTCCCGCTTGAAATATACCGACGGATTTTCATTCCGTCGGTGATATCGTGATTTACCGAAGGCTACTTTCCATCGGTAAAACTGTCAGTGAGTGTATGACATACCGACCGAATATATCCGTCTGTAAATTCGTCGGTAAGTGTGGCAGCTACTGTCAAATGCTGACGGATTAAGTCCGTCAAGAAAGCTGTCGGTGAGTGTTTGAAATACCAACCGAATGTATCCGTCGGTGAATGCTACTGTCAGATTCCGACGGATTAATTCCGTCGGTAAAACCCTTGGTAATAGTTTTTTTTCTGAATTTGTTTTTAAAAAATTATTTAGAATATATAATATAAAACTATATAAATTAATGGTAATACAAACCAAATATGCTAATAAAATTTATATTAAACATAAAAAAATCAAAGTTAAATAATATTCATTACAAACTGAATATGTTTCAAAAAAAATATTAAATGAAGTTTTAAAGGTAAATAATGTTTATTACAAATTAATATAAAGGTGGAGCTGGGGGAGGAGGAGGAGATCCTGGAGGAGGAGGCTGGTGGTTATATAGCCAAAAAGGATTAGGCACACATGTTCCACTATGTGTTGCCATGTTCATGACCATTTCGTGAAGCTGTTCATAAGTCGCTTTTTGTTGTTCATACTCTACTTTTTGTTGTGCTTAAGACGCTTTGATTTGCTCAGACTCCGCTCTTTGTTGTGCATGAGACGCTTTGAGTTGTGCGTACTCAGCTGATAGGTGGTCGTATTTGTCGATGAGTTGAGTCATGTGTTGCTGCAAGGCCACAAACTCCTTAGATTGGGAGCTCGATATTGATTTGGAGCTTCCAACGGTTGAAACACTACGGGTCGACCACAAGTTGTCGGCCATAGTGTTGGAGAGCCCGTAAACTCGATTTTTATTAGGTCCACTTGACGATCCAACCTCCATCCACAAATCCGGATCGAATTCCAGATGGGTCAAAATATCGTCCCTGTATCTCTCCCTCAACCGATTATTATAGGTCTCCTAAAAATAAAAAAAGTAATCATCATATTCAATTCAATAAACATAATAACTTACAAAATAAAATGGTTGAACAAACATACCACGAAATGTTGAGCATGGTTATCAACGAACTGTTGCACCCTCTTTTGGCGGTCTTGACTACGTATGTGCGTCTCCACAAATAGCTCCATCGGGCTCGGCTCACGTCCAAGAGACGTAGCCTATAATGAAAAAAGATTTATTAACAACAACTTAATTTAATGATATATACCAAAAATCACGCAACCTACTTCACACAACCAAAAATTACATTTCGAAACATAAATTTTTGTCTAAAAAAAATCTTGTATTGTTTTCGATGTTACCTAGTTGCCGCGTGATTTTCCCACACCCTCCTCGCAACAGTGTTATGCTCACTGTCCCAGCAGAATTTGTTCTGTGTATAAATAATTAATTTTAAATAAAAATAATAATTTATTTACAATTATATTAATAATTTATTAGAAATAAGCTGAAAATTATAAATTAACACCAACCTCAAACCTGTCAAACCATGCATTGATTTGAAGCATCCATTCAGGATGCTTGGATATCTGACTCCATTGAAATAATGGAATCTCCATCGATGATTTAAACGCCGATGATATTACTCGGGCGGTTCAATGTTTGTGAACATGAAAATAAATGAAGTAGATTCGATAGTGATTACTTCATAAATTATGTTGTATTTTTTTAAAAAAAAAAACTAAAACCTTAACAAACTTACATTGAAAGGTCGTTCTTCCACTGTGCCTCGTACTTGCGGGTAAATTGATTCCGCTGTGAAGGCACGCCGCCTCTGCGCTGTGAAGTAGCGCTGGAAGAGGCAACATCGGTTGACGGCGCAGGTGGTATAGGTGCCTCTTCTTGAGAGGCACCTAAGGAAATATCATCCTCGCTGCTAGACGAACTAGTTGTGACCAAACGTGAGCGACCAGCTTTGGTTTTCATTCTATACATCTACACAATTTTATATAAATAATTATATAATTAAATTCAAATGTTAAAAAACAATTCGACAGCACCTCCTTTATACTGGATACTACCCAAATCCACAAACCTGCACATATTAACAATAGCCACAATCAATTGACCCAATCTATACTAATTATTCCAACATATTCAATTATTAATCCTAAGGTAAATTCAACATTAAGAATTACAATTCAACAAATTATTCAATAATTATGCCAATACAACAATAAAATATATTCAATAAATAAATAAAAAAACTGTAGACTAACAATTAAAATTAATTGAAAAAAATTAAACATAAATCATGCAATAATAGAGTAAAATTAACAATTATTCCAAAATATTCAATTACTAATACTAAGGTAAATTCAACATTAACAATTACAATTCAAAAAATTATTCAATAATTATACCAATACAACAAAACAATAAATTAAAAAAAAACTCTAGAATAACAATCAAAATAAATGCAAAACATTAAACACAAATCATGCAATAATAGAGTAAAATTAATAATTATTCAAACATATTCAATTACTAATTCTATGGTAAATTCAACATTAACAATAAATATTCAACAAATTAACTAATAATAATTATGCCAATACAACAATAAAAAATATTCAATAAATTCAAAAAAAATTATAGACTTTAGCAATGAATTATGAAAAAAAAATATAGACTTTATCTACATTACAAAAAATACACCAAAACAAAAAACATACCAAAAACAAATAGAAAAAAAAAAACCCTTAAAGCAAAAAACATACATACCGTTTAAATTGATGGAGATTCACAAGAAAAATTGCTAGAGATTGTTGGTGAAACCTTTGAAGAACGGAGAGGAAAAGAATCGATGAAAAACTGAGGAGAAAATCGGTGAAAAAATTAAGGAGAAGAAAAAATGAACTGAAACGGCGGATGAGGGGGGACTTATATGGTAGTTTTACCGACGGATTCACCGATGGATATAAAATTAATTATTATTTTAATTTATTATGTCGGTGATTCATCCAAAATCCGTTGGTAATTTTTGAATTTCGCACCAAAATTTTTAATGACCCTCTATATTTTTCATGATCCGTCGGTAATTCCATCGGCGAGCTGATGCGGTCAGAGATGCATTTAATGCACAACCCTTTGGAATTCGCGCGGTCCGTCGGTAATGGCGTCGGTAAAATTGACCCGCCAACAACTTGCCGACAGACTTATATCCGTCGGTATAGTCGTCGGTGATTGTGGCATTTCAAGTAATTATTTTCGAACTCTCTGTGAAATGCCGACAGACATATAATCGTCGGTACGGACGTCGGTGATTGTGGCATTTCAAGTATTTATTTTCATGTTACAAAATATATCATCCATGATCTATAATTATTTCAAGTAATTATTTCATGATTGTGGCATTTCAAGTAATTATTTCAAGTAATAAATATTTCGTGTTACAAAATATATCATCCATAATCTAAATTACATGAAAAAAAAGGTTTTACACAGGGCTTCATTTTGGTAGTTGGTCAGAATTTCCTTTTTCTTCGTCATCAATTGAATTGTCATCACCTTCATTGCAATCTTCAATATGGATATCATCTTCTTCATCGACATTTGCTTGTCCGCTAGAGCTCAAAACAAAATTTAACTCATCTGCGTCAACATCAACAAGACTATCATCGAAAACACGAAAATTTGAATTTTCTTCCAATTCAATCGAAGGCGCAACTCGATATGGTTCAACCAATATACTAACTTGAAAGACTTCATCTCACACACTTGTGTCTTCGTTCTTATCCTGAACAACCTCGACACGACCCCGGGGTTTCGTTTTTAAATCAGACAACCAATCCACTCTTGATCGATCCTTTCTAAATGAAGAGGTGTATGTGTAATAAACTTGTTGACATTGCTTTGCGAAAACAAAGACATTGTTTATGTTGCGGAGTCTAGCTTTTGAGTTGATTTCAACCAGACCATAGTGCGGATCAACTCTGATTCATCTGTCAGTCGTGTCATACCAATAGCATTTGAATAAAAACACTCTATTCTGCTCGTTATGATATTCCAGTTCGATGACCTCTTCTAATCTACCAAAGTAGTCAACTTCTAACTCACTGCTAGTGGATCCTTTAACACAAACACCGCTGTTGTATATCTTTCTTCCTTGCCCATATTCTTCAGTATGGAAAACATATCCATTGACAAAATACCCATTGTAGCACTTACATTTTCTTTCAGGCCCCAGGCTTAGTAAAGACAATGACTTAGGCGCACTCCTTCCCATTTGATAAACCTTGTATGTAATGTACATCAATAAACAGTAAATGAACGAGAATCTCGTAATGACATGCATACGTACAGTAATTTTACAAGTTAGAATGAGTTTGTGATAGTGCTTATATATTCTGAACCATGTGGCAAACTGTTCATTTTGTAATTGAAAGATCTGGGATTCGGTCAGCTATGAGTTATTGGAGAGCAAATATTATCGATGTTGCCTACAAGTGATGATGAGTGTATGATATTACAATATATAATTAATAGTATATTACTAACAAAGTTTAATTAATATAAACTTACTGAATAAAAGGTCTCAGCTCATCACAGTTAAATAGATCATAGTTGTGTGCTTGTTTGAACTCTATTTCTGACAAAGATCTTCCTCTTATGGCATTTTTAGGTGTGGTTCATCTAGTATTTGAGAATATTGACAAGTTCCCACTGGAAGACACTTCACCGCCATTATCATGCCGTGGAACGCGATTGATTCTTGTTCTCAGAAGAGGTTCGAAATAGTACGAGATAAATGTTGAGATCTCCTCAACAATATAGGCCTTACATATCGAAGCCTCAACATGCGCCTTGTTCTTAACCTTTTTCTTGAGATTAAACAAGTACCTACATTGAAATATTAATCAAGTATTTTCAATTAAGAAAAACATATAAAATACTTTTATATATGAATTACATTGCAACTGTAATATCTAACCGTTCGAATGGGTACATCCATCTATATTGGACCGGTCCTCCAGCTTTTGCCTCGAACGGTAGATGTATAGGGAGATGCTCCATTGAGTCAAAAAATGATGGAGGGAATATCATCTCAAGTTTGCATAGTGTCTCGATGATATTCGTTTGAAGCCTCTCAATGTGATCAACATTCAACTTGCTGGAGCATATATTTTTGAAGAAATGACTGATCTCCGTGAGTGCATCCCATATTCCCTTTGGCAACAAATCACGAAAAGCTAATGGGATGAGTGTTTGCATAAACACGTGGCAGTCATGACTCTTCATTCCATACAACCTGCAGTCCTCTATATTAACCAGCCTTGATATGTTCGATGCATGTCCATCCGAAAAACGCAAACTCTTAAGCCATTTGTAGATTAACAGTTGTGCATTTTTCTCTAACACGAAGCTTGCTTTTGGTTTTGCGACCCATGACTCATCATAAACCAACTCCATATTTTTACGGTTACAGTATAAAGCTATATCCAATCTAGTCTTGATGTTGTCATTTGTCTTCCCCTTCACATCCATAACGGTGTTGAAAATGTTCTCAAACATGTTCTTTTCGATGTGCATGATGTCAAGGTTATGGCGGAGCGGATTGGTCTTCCAATAAGGAAGCTCCCAAAAGATACTTCGCTTTACCCAATTATGGGTCAATCCAAAACCAGGAAACTTTTGCTTACCTGATTGAAGGCCAAACACAATGTCTCCGTACTCTGAGACAACATCATGCAATTCTTCACCAGAAAGACGCGGGGATGCAACATCTTTTTCAACTCTAACAACAAAGAAATCTTTTCTGTTCTTTCTGTATCTGTGATTAAGTGGCAAGAAGCAACGGTGACAGTAAAAAAAGGAAGCTTTACCTCTGTTTGTTAGTGTGAATGCCTTGTAGTTTTCCATGCAGTATAGACATGCGAGTTTCCCATGCGTGCTCCAACTAGAAAGCATTCCATAAGCTGGAAAATCATTGATAGTCCATATCAAAGCTGCCCTCATAAGGAAATTTTTTTTCCTCGATATATCATAAGTCAGAGCTCCGGAGGACCATAACTGCGCCAACTCATCAATCAACGGTCGAAGACAAACATCTATATTCTACCCCGGGCTGCTTGGACCGGGTATGACAGTAGATAAAAATATGAACTCCGGCCTCATACACATTCCCGGTGGCAAGTTATAAACTGTGAGTATGACCGGCCAACAAGAATAAGGAGCAACAAATGACCTAAATGGGTTGAATCCGTCTATACACAACCCAAGACGCACATTCCTTGATTCAGCTGAAAAGTGAGGATGAACACTGTTAAAGCGTTTCCACTCTTCACCGTCAGAAGGATGAACCATCACTCCATCAACCGTATGGTGTGCTTGGTGCCATGTCATGTGCTCAGCAGTCCTTGGTGACATGAATAACCTCTACAGTCTAGGTGTGATCGGGAAGTATCTAAGTTTTTTATATGCCACTAGAGTCTTTTCCTTGTCAGTTCTAGGTTTGTAACGGGAATGCCCGCATGTCATGCACTCAGTCATCTCAGCATTTTCAAGGTAGTATAACATGCAGAAGTTAGGGCACATGTCAATTTTCTGGTATCCTAAACCGGGGGGTTTCATCATGGACTTCGCAGCATAGAAGTTCTCTTTCAGCCTGTTCCCTTCAGGTAAAATGCTTCTTGCCCATTCAATAATCTTGTCATACCCGGCCTCACTCAACCCGTGATCTGACTTGATGGTGAACACCTGTGCTACGACCGATAATTTACTATGGTTCGTGCAGCCATCCCATAATGGTTCGTCAGAATCTTTCAACAAATCAAAAAACCTAGCTGCATCTGCATTAGGTTCTTCTTCTACGATTGAACATTGACTGACATTACCTTGATTTATTCTCATTGCATCCATAACCATATTTTTGTAAGGATTAGTGTTGTCATTTGTCGCTTCATGCACGTTGCTAGCACTAGAAGTAGACCCAACCACCGTTTCTTCCATTCTCCTCTCACTCTCACTAACAAATACTTCTCCATGTGCATACCAACACTGGTAATTCTCCATAAACCCTTTGTGTAGAAGATGCATCATTACAACATCTGGATGCAGATACTTTTTATTTTGACACTTCCTGCATGGACACCTAATACCGTCTCTAGTAAAATTTCTGGGAATAGATGTTGCGAAATTAATAAAACCCTGAACCCCGTTACAATAATCCATCCTCCGCAATCCTTGGGGTGAATCTCGATACATCTATGAACGATCATCCATGACTTATATCGAACCTCTATAAAATTATGATGACATCATGTATTAATTAACTAAGTTAGGTAAATAAACTTGCAAAAATATTACTTTACCTCGAGATTATCCAACAAACCAATCACAACTTTTCATAAATATTAAATATTTATTATCATTTATCAACGTCCATACGAATTAAAATATATAAATTTACAGAAATTACCACTCCGCAATACCATTGATAAAACTTTAAACGGACCCATTAAGCAAGCTATTAATTATTTTAAAATAGCACATGTACTTCGGTAGTTCCATAAAGTTTTAACAATTTACAAACAAATACAATCTTACAAAATCTAAAACAAACCATAACAAATATAGAATTATACATTCATATACTATAAGTTTGTTTGAGAAATAACAATAAAACATGTACATCTACTAACAAAATATATATACTAAAAAAACAATAAAATTGACATTTAATTAAATGTTAAAATTTAAAAAGATAGAATTACTTACAAAAATTGATAAAATCTATCAGTAAATTAGAACACGGATGTTGTGACCACAAAACTTCAAGAAATATAACTTGTTGTGCTCATATGAGGGAGATTTTTGTTTGAGGGGAGGGGGGGCTGGTTGTTTGTAGATGGGGAGAGTTGGGATTAGGAAGAAGAAAGAGAAATAGGGGAGGAGAGGGTCGGCAGAGCGGACATATATTAACTTTTCCCAACGGTTTCACCAATGGACACTCCGTCGGTGAACCGTCGATGATTCTGATGGAACAATCGACACGTCACCGTACGAATCTGCCATTTCAAATCCCTCGGTGATTCCATTGGTAATTTAAACAGCGAACCAGTCACGTCGCTGTACGAGCTGTCTTTTTAAATCTGTTGGTGATTCCGTCGGAAAAAATAACCCGCCAAAACCTCCACGTCAGCGACTCGCCTTTTTTTTATGACGGAAACTTTTCTGTCCGTAATTCAGTTGGTAACTACCGACGAAAATTTACCGTCAGTAGTTATCGACTGAAGTATGGACGAAATAGTGTCCGTCGGTAATTTCGACCTCAAATTACCGACAGACATATTCTGTTGGTAAATCCGTTGCTATTTAGCAAATTTCTGGTAGTGTACTCCTTCTCTCTTTTATTTGGTTAATATAACCTCTTTTAAATGATGATTTTTTTTATAGTTTTTTTTATATGTATTTAATTTTTAAAAAGATTATTCTAATTCATCTATAATTTTTTTTATTTTTTATATAAAAGAAATTAGATAACATTTCTAATATGTGTAACCTTGCATAAAATTATTTTTATTTTTATTTTATTCAATCAATTTCATGTGTATTTGTTTATATTATTGTTTGATTAAATGAAAATTTAATTTTGGTAAGTAAAGTCATTCAATACAACCGGGTAAAATTAAGTCTCATGTTGCGATGTCAAATATCTTGATCTATATATATATCTATTAATTTTCTATTTTTATCTTCATTTATTGTTAATGATTTTCTTTTTACAGACATTGTTCTTGATTTATTTGATTATATTGAGGCATAAGCTTTTTAATTCACACTTATATTTTT
>Ga0325402_1005205_pt1 | contig 12148 bp, 5 predicted proteins | sample PopdelMetagenome_22_FD_207212 | JGI IMG/M metagenome (GOLD analysis project Ga0325402, IMG submission 207212) | Populus deltoides microbial communities from Bellville, Georgia, United States - Xylem-PdKOR-R3 | ecosystem: Host-associated > Plants > Phyllosphere > Stem > Wood/Secondary xylem...
TATATATATATATATATTCCATGTCAAATATTTTATAGAAAAACTGGTAAATTAAATTATTATAAAATCAACTTTAAAACTTAGTTTATTTGCTGAAAGATATTTTTAGTTAATGAAGTTTGATAAAATATTTTATAAATATTAATCTATTTAATGAATGATATTATAAATAAATTATTATTCATAAAATATTTCATGATATTTAATGAATTGAAAATATTTTCCAGTAAATAAACATATTTTGAATGCTGTCTATAATTTTTTTTATTGATTAATTTTCATATAAAATGTTTTTTAAAAAACACATAAATATTTATGGAAATGTAATTCAAAAAAAAACACCCAAAAATATCTTAATGTAAAATATTTTATGCAAAACTGTAAAAATCAATATTTTTTTTTTAAAAAAAAAGAAGAGAAGGGCGCGCGCGAGAATGAAAGAGAGAAAAAGAGCACGCCTTGGAGGGGGTAGTATGGTAATTTAACTCTGGAAGGGCCGATCCGGTTGTTATCCCAAAGCAAGGCTTGAAGGGAGCACATGAAACGGACGTGTAAGGTGTGCCAATCGCTAGGTGGCACAAGACATGCCCGTGCCATCGCAAGACATGTCTCTCCTCTCCTAATACTTGGAGATTCTCGTTACTTTTCATCCACGAGACCATTTGACTATTCATTTGTGTTATCCTAAATTGTAAAAATTCAATCTAACTGGAGGGTATCAAAATAATTCTTTTTTTCAGATGAAAAACACTCATCAAATCATTTTTTACACATTAAAACTTTTTTTTCCGATGGAGTTTTATATTAACAAGTAATTTATAGACAACTCACACAACTTTTTTTTTTTAAAAAACAAAATTTAAATGATAACTTAATTGAAAAAATCATGCTCTAAATAAAAATAATGATGTGATTACCCCAACTATACAGATAGAGTCAAATAAAATAAATCTTCCACATCTTTTAGAAGAGCAAGAACAGAAAAAAATAATAATCTTGTAACGCAAAATTAATGTACCCTTTTCCTTTTCCCTTTCTTTTTAAATTATGTGAATGTATTTAAATAAAATAAAATATATATATTTTTTTTATTAATATGGGTGTTCAGGTCAACTTGTGTATACCTCAACTAATCTTATAGGCTTTAAAATTAACGTCATGTAAACTTTTAACAACTATCATATTAGTAATTACATGATTTAAATTTAAAAAAAAAATTAGTTACAAACTTTTCCTACTAATTCACCCACTAAAAGTTGAATATATGCCTCCCTTGTTTAGCTTAGTTGGCGATAATAAAAGGTGGGCCTGTAGACCAAATTAATATTACATTCTTGAAAGGAACCCGCGGTTGTACCTAAGTGTTTATATATATATATATATATATATATATATATATATGTCAAGAAAAGGACAAAAATTAGATAGCGGATTACTCTAACAGGACAGGCGTCTTTAATTTGATCAGTGATGTTCTATAGTTCTGAACAAGAATCTATAGAAAAAGTTTAAATGATCTCTGAGGGTAGAGATCATGAAAAAATAATAATGTGATATTGATAGTGTCCAACCAACAATATTAATTAGTTTATAAAGATGATGGCTTAAGACTAGAGCAATCCACCCCCTAATTGTATCCATCAGCTTTAAACACACGCAACATCTCCTTAAACTTTGATTTATTATCCTTTTTCTTCTTCTTCTTCTTCTTCTTCTTTTCCTAGTTTACCTGGAGGTGTATCATAACGTACCATGGAACATTGCCGTCACCCGATATATACAAAGAGAGCGAAGGGGTTTGAAAACTCTCGACGAGAGCTCCTGCCGCGTTGAGTGCTCGGCCACTCACCAACGAGACATGCATTGTCATTAATTACTAGCTGCTGCTACTTATCTTGTGCTTCGTTTGCGTCGGCCGGAAATAATCACAGGCCAAGTACTTAATATTACTCTTGACACACAAGTGTTAAAGATCTTCTTCTCCCACGGTAAAGTTTTGTTCTAGGTAAAAAAAAAGTTTTCTTCTTTGCACAGAAGTAATCAATCAAATCTCTCCTTTTAATAAACCACCATCTTCTTCTTCCGCGTGTATGGTACATGTTTGGAATCCAAACATGGGGATTTTAAATTAATGGCATGATTAAATGGATGGAGAAAGGAAGATTTTCTGGGAAAGTTAGATGGCATTATATGCCTACGACTGGTCTGATATACCACAAATATTTTTCTTTTCTGCTTTCTTTATGTATGAAAGAGATAAATTCTTTTACGTGGATGCGATTGGGTAAGGCACTCAACCATGCAGGCGTTTTCCCTGTGAGTGGATGACCGTGGAAAACCAATATAAATAAATTGGTCACATGGGTGAGTGTGCATGTTATGCTTATGTTTGGCACACATTCTTCAATTAAACATTGTCCCACTAAATATGGATAATCCACCATGGACCCAAAAGCTGCCACTATAATCTTCTCCAGATGAGGTGCTGTCAATTTCACCTACTTTTTTTCATTTTGATCTGTCCAGAGCACTATCCAGACACTTCAAAAAGTTTCCCACACTAAGCATATAATATTACCATAATTTACTTCTTTCTACTTAAGTTAAAGACTAAAATTTGATATTCTTTGCAAGCAGGAGATGCAAATGCTTTTTTAAGTATGGATTAAGGAAACCCTTCAGGCAATGATCTTATAATAGAAAATTTGGTATCCACTACCTCAATTTATCAAAGCGTCTACAATGGCATCCACGTGTGTTTTGATAAAAATAATGCCACCAGTCCAACAATTATTTGCTGTGGATAAATATTCTGAGCATCTTTTATGCTTCATGAAAAGCCAAATTCCATGTATTTCCACCCAAATGCATCGAACCCATGCAACTCGATATAGACCCAGAAAATCCTCACCATAGAGAGCCACTGGGAGGAGTATAGCGTAATTGGCACTAACCCTTCAATTGAAGTTGTGATTTCTGGGGCAAGGTCCTGAACATGGATGGTTAATCTCAGGAAATTAAGAAAATCTTATCAATTCCTATCAAAATATAAGTGAAGAACTAACATTAAACACATTACAAGCCCTAGTTAGTGCAAACTACAAGAGGGGGTCTCGAGCAGCCCCTGGTGCAGCTACCAATAAATTTCTCTATTTTTTTTTTCCTCTGGAAGTTTGAATGCAGATTGACTAGACAAAACACTGCCCAGTAACTTTTCCTGTTCACTTAGGGGACAATTGACTTGGGTAATGCAGGCCAGATGGAGTGCCCCAAATTTTGGTCTAGCACCGCTGCTATTCTGCATAGCATACACTCAGCACTTCAGTATTGTGTGGCTTTTGGAGTTCATGCCATATGCATATGCCTAATCTTTGTGACATCCTCCATTTCCTCTTTACTTGAATAATTGGTTATGCAACTTTTACATCACGGACAAGTCATGATCTCTTCCAATGGTTATGCGACTTTTACATCACGGACAGGTCATGATCATGATCTCTTCCAAATTTATACATAAATTAATGTTGAGCAGATTTTTGTGTTTTTTATTTATTTCAAACTAATATTTTTAAATTATTAATACAAATTATTTTAAAAAACAATCATTATTATATTTTCAAAAACTCCTATAGTTCACAGCGTGGATGACATGTTTCTTTTTGAAGCTAATATTACAAATTACTTTACCATTACTGTTTCTAAGAAAACTAAAGGGTATGACAAAAGTACACAGCAAAAAAAAAAAGAAAATTATGGATTGTAATAGTATTTAACGTTTTTTTTTTATATATAATAAAAAACAAATCTTTCTGGTATGTTGCAGGTAATTTTTTTCTCTTTCTCTCTCTTTTCTCTATCCTTTGCCTTGTCCTAGTACACAATTATTATTTTTTTGGCTCGGTCGGTTGATTTGTATAAGAGTTTATAATAAGAGGAAAAAAGGAAAGTTTATAATAAGCTCAAGAGCCGTAATCACTTATATTTGACTCAAAAATTATTAATGGGCCAGGCTTCATATCTGGGCAACAGCAAGCCTTTTTCTTAATTCAATTGTTGGTATCCGGGCTTGGCTCGCTTAGCCCAGCTCCCAGTGAAATTTATTCCCGAGAAAAAGAAATTCAAGATCAACAGCAGTTCAGTTTGACCCTCCTCTCTTTCTTTCTTCACTTACCAGTCCAACAGAAACTTCATATGATTTTCTCACTCGCTAATCTGCAAACAACATTTTTGACGGCAAAGACCAAGGCCATTTATGTGGTGTCATTTCTGACTCCAGCCTATGGAGATTTTCTCTCTTGGAGAATAAGCCCACGGAAAATGTAATACTAAGGCAAACCAGGATCGAGCCCATGTCTAGTCCTAACCCAAACCAATTGAAGAACTCCATAGCCCAAGTATGAAAAAGCAATAACAACGTAGCTCGAGAAGAAGAATAGCATGAAGAAACTTAGATGAGATTTTAAATTTATTTTTTAATAATTATAAATTTGAGTTTTTTTCATGATTATTCAAACCTTATTAATTTCAGAGTTTATAAAATTAATTGAAATACGTACATTACTAATCTAAATATCCATATTAATAATAAAAAAAATAATAAAAAAAACAAAAAGAGAGAAAAAAAGTTGAGAATGCCAAGTGTAAAAAAATATGGGAAAGGATTTTTTTGGATTTTGTTGATGAACATAAGCACATATCATTGCTATATCCATAACTTTCTTTATGGCCAGACAAGGAACATACCACAAAAACTATATACGATCATATTATTTTACGGTCAAACAAGAGGAGCCGAGTAGAAGGGAATACCATCGTATTGTTTTATGGTTTGCTTCCTTGGATCTTATCTCCTCCGTGACGCCTCTTCCACTCCCTTTCAGGTGATGTCTCAGAGAAAACAGCCTTCTTTTATCAACTCTATGCCATAATTCTTGGATATGGATCTCACTGCAAACTTTTCTCTAGATTTCACCTTTTTTGACGGCCATCTAGCTAAGTCATATCCTGTGATTGGCAAAAGAAATCAAACATGTGTGTTGACTTTATTAAGAGCTAATTTTTGTATTTTTTATACTAGAGAAAAAAAGTTTAGATGGAGACTTATTTGTATTGCGAAAGAGATCAAATTTAGTCACAAGAAACTTAGATATAAAATTATTTAAGAAGAAAAAGAAAAAAAAAGATTTGAGAAAGAATTTACTTGTTTCTTGTTTTAAAAGTGCTTTTTAAAAAAAATTAATTTTTTTATGTTCTTAAATCATTTTAATATATTAATATAAAATATAAATTTTAAAAAATAAAAATATATATTATTTTAATATATGTCAAGTAAAAAATATTTAAAACCATAACAAAAAATATAATTTGTCTGCCTTTGTAAAAGTCAAGGTTTTTCTTTCGAGGGAGTCCGACAATAAAGTTTTATTGCAAGTATTAATTCTAACCATCTTTGCATTAAAACAAATAAATAACTTGACTTTTACAAATAGTCTTATACTTGTATTAGTTTTTTTTTTTTCATTTTATATAACACGGTGAGAAAATTAAATGATATTAATAATCACGACAAAAACTTCTATCAAGAAAAATATCATATACCAAAATCAAACAAAATATATTCTTCCATAATAAATTAAATATGGTGATATTAGTACACTAAACAAAAGTAGTTGTCCTCTATTAACGATAACACCAACCAAAACCCGCCGTGCCAACTGTCCCTTCAATAAACGCACCCGCAGCTCACCATTATTTCTGTACAACCACCGCATTAACTCTCCATCTGTCTTTATTTATTATCAAAACCTAATCATCCATCCCTCACTGCTATCTCCCTCCTGAACCTCACTAAGCTAATCCAACAATGGCAACTTACAATCTCGCTTTAATCCTCGGAAACCCCTTAAACGACGCCGAATTCCTCCTTGCAAAGCAAACCCCACCTCCAAAATTCGGAATTGAAGAGTATGATTCATTCGTTGACTCTGGTCTCTGGGACTTACCCTCAAAGAAGCTGGACCTTGTAGAAGGAGAATTGGAGCCTGGTAGTTTTGTTATCGAAGGCCTAGAGAGGACCAGTCTGCGCAACTTTGATTTTGATTCGGCTATTAACAAGGTGATTTGCAAGTTTAATTTTGTGTTTTTAAATTGAGGGTTTGTGTTGTTTTACCGGTTAGTAAATTGGGTTTCTATTTTTTTGTGTGCTTTTGTAGGTTTTGGAGCAAGTGGGGTTTAAGGCAAATGATGGAGGAGAGTGGAGATTTTTGAAGCATCTAGAGGAAGCTGAGTTTGGCCCAGGATTGCCAGTTCATACGGTGTACATTTCGGGAAAATTGTTGAACCGGAATCAGAATTTGCCAGGTTTGTTTTTAGCTGTGTTAATTCTGTTGACTGGTAATAAAAAACTATGTTATTGATAAAATAGATTAGGGTTCTGTATACAGGATTCTTTTTTGGATAGGTTCCGCTTAGGATTTTTTTATTTTTTTAATATTCATAACTTGAGTTTCTATGAGTTTTACACTGAAGCCAAGTTAGCTTTTGTGATGATGCTGTTGCTAAAGAATTGGGGTTTAAAGTTTGCTAAAGAGAGAATTTGGTGAAACTTTAATTGATGGACTTACATATTTGCCTCATAAATATATGGACTTTATCATGTTTTTAGTTATTACTAGTTTAATGGCCCCGCTATCGCTGCTGCTTGGATTGAAATTTTGAACGTAGAAAAACAATATCTAAATTGTTGAAAATTTTTATGCATGGTCGTTAAACTTGTTATAACAATTCAAACATGAAAAGTATAAACTTGACTTTTTAGCTTAGTATTAAATTAAATTACGTGAGAATTGTCCCGATGTAATTTTGTTAACCAGATAAAATCAGAAAAAAATAAGAGAAAATAAAGAAATAGATCAATTTTACTCTAGTCAACTTACAAAAAATACAATCTGTTTTATGAACTCTACCGAGTTGATTTAATTTTTTTATTATATAATAAAAAATATAAAAATTAATTTATTATTAACACAATAGAAAATGATAAAATTCAATAAAAATTTAATATTAAAATATGAGATTGAAAAAAATAAAATAAAAAAGAGAGCAGAATAAATAAATAAAGAACCAATTAAAAAAAAATTATAGGCATGTTGCTAAAGAAAAAAAAAAAAAGAAAGGCTAAGAACCTGGAAAATTTTTTTTTTTAAAAAAGAAGAGATAAATAAAAGAGGTGCAATAACAACCCCCAGGCTTGTTACAACAAAGCCTGTGTGGGCCTGAGAGAGGCCTGCGGGCCCTGGGCCATTATTTTTTTTTCGCCCCCTCTTTGAAAAAGGAATTCCATAGTCAGTCTATTGTCACATTAAACATAACATCCGGCTTAACCAAAGATCAAAGAAATATATCAAATTGTTTCATTTTTTATATGAACAATTAAATTGACTGCACGCTATTTAGTTGTTTTGTTAATGTTAACTAGGCTATGGTGAGTTGCTCAAAACTAATTTAAATCGCTTGTAATTACATTCAGGGCTGTGTAAGTGGATGTCTATCCAGAGTTGTTTAAGCTGGCTTGTGGATGTAAAACCAAGTAGTGATCGCGTGGGACCCTTGGTAGTTCTTGGTCTTATTAATGATTCCGTGCATTCTTCAGAGAAAGTGAACACTGCCTTGGATTATCAGGTTTGCTAGATGCACTTCTGGTAGCAAAACGTATCATGAAGCTTAGTGCATGTGAAAATAATCTTTCCATGTGGGAAATAACAGTTGTGGAAATGAAAACCTACTTGACTTGGATGCTTGCTATTTTTATCAGTAATTCTCTTAATGTTCAAGCAGTTATTATGCTTAAATGCTTCACCTTAATGATAGCAAAAAGAAAAAAAGAACATAACTGTTAAAATATTTTTGTAGAACAGAATAGTGTTCTAGAAAATGTAACACGGAAATGTATACCACCAGTATTCAATCGACAATTTTGTCACAAGAGGTTTATTTATAATGTTCCTTTCAATTTTTTTTTGTTTGGGATGTGCCCTATTCTGATTACTGCATTTGTACTTGAAGTTCAACTACTGATTCTGTATCTGATTTTTACATTTCTGAGATTTATGTAAGATATCGGTATCTGTCCCCTTAACTAAAATGAAGACTTGTATTTCTTGTTATTAAATATAACTCCCCCCCTTTTGGTGATGCTTATTCACATTTTCAGGAATATCCACCTGGTGTTATAATTGTGCCTATGAGAAGTAGAACAGCCAAGCCTTTCCACACAACAAACTTGGTTGTATTTGCGCCTGAGAGAGTAAAAAATAAATGCAAGGATTACAATTTTGTAGCACACGGAGATGCATTGATAGTGGACCCAGGATGCCGTGCTAATTTTCACAAGGAGGTATTGTCAGTTTGTTACTTTGTGAGCCACATTTTGCTCCAAAATCATTATAGAAGTAACTCTTTGTGAAATTGGGCATGCAATGTGTCTTAATGCTATCTTCACGCAATGCAGACTGCATTTTCTTGACACATTGGCAACAACAGCAATTGTATTTAGGATGACAAGCTCATATTGGAAACAGGTTGTAAGATGAAAACAATTATTTGTCCTAGATCATACTCTCAAGATCTCCAAAATTCTCCCTCGGGCCAATTATCTTTGTGCATGATTCATCTTGTTGCAATGCCGTAATATTTCTTGTTACACAATAAAGCACACAAACTGTTCTTTTAGTTAGCTTATAAAAGACAGTTCCCAAGTATCAACTCCAATGCTGTTAAATAATATTCATCTTTGAATTCTTTGCACAACTTTGTCGAAAGCCATAGCTGTCACACAGGACATCTAACCCTCTAGTCCAATCAAATTCACTCTAGTGCCCTGAAAGAAAAGAAGAAGAATAAAATGAAGAAGGTACATACAGAACTGAATTGAACTTGATAACCTTTTACAAGTGCATACCTTGATTTGGTTGTGTCAGGGATAGACTATAGTCATTTTTTCTTTTTGCTTAGGCTGGTGTCTATGATGTCAGTCAAATTGCAGACACTGGCTTAAATATTTAATTCTTTTATGGCAATTCTTCTAATAAAAAATTTGATCACTCTACCATTTGCTTGATCAGCTCTTGAAAGTTGTTGCTCCTCTGTCGAAAAAGTTGGTCGTCTTTGTTACCCATCACCACAGAGATCATGTAGATGGTAAGATATGCAAAAGCATAGGAACATACTTTGGCATCATGAGACCAGCCTAGAGTATTTCCGTTCCGTGCATACAATGATCCTTATGACTTCTCTAACTTTTCCAAATGGCTGAGACAACAATAGCATACTGAATTGTGTTTTTTGCCTAAACTTTTTAAATATTAAGTTATGTGCCTCTCTCATTTTAGATGCTTGTGCCACACTTAATTACACAGTTTAGACATTGGTTCTGATTTGCTGTCTAATGGTTTCTTTCAGGTCTTTCTATCATCCAAAAATGCAACCCTAATGCCACTTTATTAGCACACAAGAACTCAATGCGCCGCATTGGGAAAGGTTCCAATTACTTTGGCATAGTGATGATATCATTTTGTTATGGAGTGTTTAAAAAACAACGTTTGTTAAAAAATCTCTTTTCTTAAGGCCATAATCACCAACTTTAAGCGCAGTGATTCATGAAATAACTTTTTTCAGGTTAATGAGCTTTGTTTTCAATCTCGTTAACTTCATTGAAGCTTAGTAGATATCTTATATTTTGCAGGTGACTGGTCTCTTAATCACATCTCAGTTTCTGGAGGTGAAGACATTTGCATCGGTGGTCAGAGATTGAATATTATTTTTGCTCCAGTAATTCTTTCTGCATGATTGTTTGTTTTGGAATTTATAGTTACAAGATGAAAACCTAGTTTAACTGAAATTTGTAATGCCTGTAATTTGTGTACTTCATATTCCGTACTTGTTTGTGAAACTGGTTAGTTATTCACCCACCCCCATAAAGAAGGCCTGCTTTTTAGTTGTTAGCTGAAATATAGGGTTGTCTTCAATCAGGGACATACAGATGGGCACTTGGCACTGCTTCATGTTGATACTCACTCGTTGATAGTAGGTGATCATTGTGTGGGGTAAGATTCTTAGAAGACTGCAATTATCATTGACAATAGATTCTTGACAGAACTACATTATCATATTGAGGGCAGTCTCAACCATGTGATTTATAAATTAGGAAATGATGCTATGATGGAAGAGTGAAAGGCTAATCGTTTCAATGTCATGAAATAATATGTTCATATAAAAAGGAAATCACAATTAGTTGGAGCCAAAAGAAACTTGCCTTTGACATTTGTATATTTATGCATTGCATTTTTGTGTAATTTCAAAGAAAATGAAGGCTATGGATAAAGTTTATATAATCATGTTGTCTGTATTTTCACCTCCACATTATTAAGTGTTTGCACATGTTTGTGTACGAAAGCATTGATGGTGATCATCTTGCAGTTACGTGATAGCCAAAAAGTTGTGTCAAATTTTCTGGAGAGCTGTAATTGAGACTTGAATGGATTTCAACCTGTCAAATGGAGTTTTTTCCCTCTTTCAAGTTGCCCCATACAGTATTCTAAAATCTTCAGATGAACAATGCACTCAGTTTCAGTTGCATATAAACACCAAGCAGCCCCCTACTTGTTTACCTACCTTTTCCCCTCCCATTTTTCTGCAAGTGTGTGTGCTCACCCACACAGAAAAGCCTCGCATCACTTTAGTTTTTATTCTCATTCTTTCATATTGTTCTCTAGGATCCGCATTCCTAATGCATCTATGGGTTTGTTGCAGTCAAGGAAGTGCCCTCTTGGACATTACTTCTGGTGGAAATATGACTGTAAGTAGATAAAGAAGCTGAAGTGAATACATTATTAATCTTGAGCTTTAATATATGCACTACCAGCAGCTGTTAAATTTGCTTGTGCCATCAAACCTATTCTGTTGTTGGTATCGGTATGTATTAATATATTATTTTGTATTACGATGTTGTTGGACTAAAGAATATGTGATATAGAATAGCATTTGAAAACCGAGGGTTTTCTGCAATCAATATGGGTAGACTAATATTTGAGAAGATTAGGGATATGTATTTGGAGGGATTAAGGTTGAAAATAGCTCATCTAGTGCAGGAGTGGGGCTGGAATAGAGCTGAACCTTTGAGTTTCTCTGAGCCTTCTACGAGCCTTGTGGAGAATAGAAACTGTTGTCGGTCAATTCTTTTTAAACTCTTGGTATGCTGTCCATGGATATGCTATCAGTCAAACTGTAATAGAAAAATGGAATATAAAATAAAAAAATGTTCAAATAAATTACTGCTGTCCGAGTTTTTATTTTCCTTGGATTAATTTAAACATCTTACTGTAGAAGTTTATTGTCTATGCAGGATTACTTCCAATCGACTTACAAATTTATTGAGCTTGCCCCACATGTTTTGATCCCAATGCATGGAAGAGTTAATTTGTGGCCAAAGCGCATGCTTTGTGGATATCTAAAGTATAAAACAAATCACTTTCTTTCTTTAGCCACAACTCTGTATCATTGTTCTTTTGGTTGAACTGTTAAGGAAGCAGGACCTTGAAGAATTATTTTTACAGTTTCAGATTAGGATTTTTCTTTCAAGTTCAGGTGGTCCAACACTCTTTTCTTTTTTCTATACAGTAGGAACATCTTAGGCTGGACTATTTTGAGCCAAGAAATAAATACTATTACCTAGTTTAGACTTGAATTTCATATAAGTGCGCATGCTGTTCAATTGTGGTTCACCAAGCTGTATAACTATAAATCGACCAATTGTCTTACTCTTTAGTCAACTCGATGTTCTAGCTCACTGAACAATAATGATTAGGAGAGTTGCACGATACTGATTTGCACTTGATTTTTACCTTCTCATGCAGGAATCGTAGAAGTAGAGAATTATCCATCTTGGAAGCAATAGAAAATGGAGCAAAGACATTAATTGACATAGTTGCCAATATATATTCAGAGGTTGATCGCAGTCTTTGGTTTCCTGCTTCATCAAATGTTAGGCTTCACGTGGAACATTTGGCTCAACAAAATAAGTTACCAAAGGTAATTTCTGCCATGTTTGTGTTACAAATTTATTTTCCTTCCAACAGTAAATAGAAACATC
>Ga0325402_1005207_pt1 | contig 12148 bp, 6 predicted proteins | sample PopdelMetagenome_22_FD_207212 | JGI IMG/M metagenome (GOLD analysis project Ga0325402, IMG submission 207212) | Populus deltoides microbial communities from Bellville, Georgia, United States - Xylem-PdKOR-R3 | ecosystem: Host-associated > Plants > Phyllosphere > Stem > Wood/Secondary xylem...
AATAATAATAATAATAATAATAATAATAATCATACTAATAACAATAACAATAATAGAAAATAGAATTTTTATTGAAGGAATAATAAATTTATAAATATAAAACATGAACTATTTTAATGGAAATATATAATTTAAATTTTTAGATCTAAAACGTTAAATTGAATTTTGATGATGATTTGTTTATAATAATGAAGATATGTTTGTTTGGGTCTGTCAACCATGTGTGATGTCAGATCCAAGCGCGTGGGTCTGGCCCGAGCTAATAGGGTCTAACAAACATGTCTAACCCCAATGCCAAATGTCTGATAACCATGTCATTCCCCAGCGTCGGCCCTCAAAAAACCTGAACAGACTATTTTGATCTCAATTATTTTTTAAATGCCAAATGTATCCCACGAAAAAAACAATCTTACCCCCAACTGCATGCTTAGCAAGTTTCTTTGACAAGAACAATTACATCATCACACTGCTCTAATCCATAGTGATCTGTGTCTTGGTGAACAATGAAAACCTCACATCGACCCGGGCGCTCGGGTCTGGCCCGAGTGCCTAGAGTTTGGCAGACATGCCTGACCTTAGTGCCAGGTGTTTGACAACCATACAATTCCCCAATGATAGACCCTAACAAACTTAAACGAATTATTTTGTCCTCAACTATTCTTTCAATGTTAAATGTATTTCATGGAAAAGATAACATCACCCCATCTGCATGCTTGATAAGTTTCTTTAGTAAGGACAACTATATTATTATACTGTAATTTATAATGACTTGTATCTTAGTAAACAGTAAAAAGATTAACAATAAAAACTACAAACTATTTAATTTTTGTTATAATAAAGAAATTTGATATGGTCCCAAAATGGGAGACACATTCATTTCGTTTAAAAGGAACAAAATGAAAAACTTAAAAAAACAAAATCTGGACTAACACCTTGCACTCCTGAATTGACAGTTTGAGCATGTAATTTTGTATAAAGGACCATATATAAACATTACGTAGTCCAGTTATAAAAATTTAGGATTAAAAATTTTGCTTTTCTTTTAATTTCAGGTTTGAGCTCTATAGTTACTAATATGATGGTCTCTCAAAGTTTACATAATAGTTAACTTAAAAGCCCGTTTGGCTCTGCTACTGCGGCTGTGTTTAATTTAAAATGCAGTTTACAATCGTTTGGTTAAAGAAAAAATAGATATACTGTTCACTAGGCCCCATTTAATTTCTGCGTTAGAAACACAGTAAAAAAACAACTATTTTTTACTTTTTTTCACTGTTCATGTTAATTTAACATGAACAGTGTATAGTATACATTGTTCATATGAACAGTGCAATGAATTGCACTGTTCACTTAAAAATAGTGAACAATGCAATTCTCTTGCACTGTTCACTTGCCTGTGTGACTTTTTTTTTTGAAGTAGTGTGTTAATTTTTTTAACATTTATTTAAAAAAAACTAGTTTAGAGTGAATTTTATACCTGATAATATTTTATCTAATTTTATTACATGCTAAAAATATTATGGAAACTGTAGTTTTTGTTGGATGTGTTTCGTACGTAATGAAATTATAAATGGTTTCATAGAATAATAAAAAATATTTTATATAAAGTATGATTTATTTCATGATATAATAGCAATAGTTAAACCCACAATATTTAAATTAAAAATCATCAATATTAATATATATTTTTAAAATTATTTTATAACCTCAATTTTAAAAGCATTATTAATCAAACACATTAACTACTTTTTCTTCAACCTCAATTTTAACCAAACAGCTATTTTTTCAAACCAACCTCAACTAAAAGTACTTTTTATAAAACAATTTTTTTCAAACCACAACCACAATAGCTTCCACAATACCAAACACACTCTAAAATTAATTGAAATGCAAACAAGCTGAACCGAACACTCGTATTAATAAAAATAAAATAAAAAAAAGTACCATCAGTGATGAATAAATGCCAGCAGAAGGAATAAAAATACATTCTTTCAAAACGTTTATCTCTAAGTGTCCCGTGTCCCGTGTCCCGTCTAATGCATTGTTTTTATTATTATTATTATTATTAACGTTCTCAGCTATTAATTCAGTTTATATCCCACACAAGGAAACTTTTTGTTCTTTACAGACCTGGATTTTCAGCAAAGCACCGAGGCATTAATTTAATTCTGCAAGTCAAGGACACTACCAATAGATGACCTTTTTACCGACTCGATAACCAATTAATTTACATGAGAACCATGAATTTATAAAATAAATGATAGGAAGGTGAGGGTGGACAAAGGATAGCATTAAAAAAACCTAAATTTGTTTCCTTGGCTTCACAGAGATGAACTTGCCTATAAATTCCATTAATTTAGATCAATAATAACATTTAATCAAATCAGTTGAAGCATCGAAGATTGACAAAAAGTACTGTCACCATAGCCTTTAGCCTATAATAAAAACCTAATTTTTGTTTTTTTTTTAAATCATTCACGGAAAGAAATAAACACAGAAATTTTTTTCACTGCACGGTGAGAACGATCATATCATGCATGAGGGTGGGCAATGCATCCTGAAATAAGAAAAAACTAAAACAGATATATAATTATAAAAATTCCATTAATGACACGGGCTACTGACAATTACAGTTTGTGGCCGGGGCTCCCTTACAACTTCCTTCGTATGGTGAAAACAGCTGCAGGGACACCATAAACAATAGTAGTTACAGACAGATTCAAGTAGACACCATAGTTGTGCATTCTCGAAAGCTTTACTGCTACAAGCAACAAATCAATTGACTCGGTTGTCATAAGAATAAACTCTCCGTGGTCATTTTATGTGGGATTTGAATGTAATTAAAGGGTTTACTTCTTGCTTGATGCCATTACACCATCCTGTTCAAAGGGATTCCTTCATTTTGGTGAACAACCCGTTCCACCGGGGAGATCATCTGTGGCATTGTCATACCTCCAGAAACAATGATCTCTGCATTTAAACAACAATAAAGAAATAAGCCTGCATCAGAAAACTTGTAAAAACAAGACTAACATTTCATATATTCCCTTTGCCACAATGCAAGTCAAAACTGTCAACAATAAGCCCCATTTGAAACTGAAGTCCAGTCCAGATGCATGATATTTTCTCAAGTGTCTACTAAACAATCCTTGCTGAACTTTCTTACCATGATGTAGTTAGAAGTTGCTTGTCTAAGTTCAGGGTAATATATGACTTGATTGAGGTCTCGTGTTATAAACTTAGGAAAATATGAAAAATTGGAATGCACACAAGTAAATAAATAAGACCATGCTTTGTGTACCTTTACCCCCCCCCCCCCCCCTAATATCATTCCCGTGCTCTTTTATATGCAAATCAGATCTAAGTCACAGTTCTTTATTTCCTCCTACATGCAGTGACTTCGGAATTTAAGTGCAATAAAGGATGTGATCCATTCATAACTAAAGCACGGAACTCTTATCCTTGACCATATCTCTAGTGATCCTTATTTGCAAATTGAAGTGAAGTTTTAACACTTGAATAAATCGAAAAAAATAAAATAAAAATATCAAATTGCATGAAAAAAGAACCAAGGAATAAATTAGAATATGACTGAAAGTTTAGTAAAGTATGGTTTTGTCGGGATGATTTTAACTGTAGTTGTCGGACTACACTGCATTTGAACTCAGAAAAGCATCAAGTAATTGAAGGTTCTCGCACAGCATAAAAACTTCCATTATTCATAAATTTAAAGGTAGATTTTTAACATGATTTGGGGCTCAAAATCATGTTCTGAATAATTTAATAACTACAGATGATCTATAAAAGAAAAAATGCAGAAATAAAAATAAGAAACAAAACAAAGATATGCTGTGTTACAAATTCAAGCTTCCCAGCAAACAAAAGTCCATGTTTCCCAAGCAACATGATAGATATGGCTATTTCATAATACCACACATACCTATTCCTTCTCGAATTGACAGATTTGGTCTTATAATGTCCTTGGAATTCACCAGGAATATATCACCAATATATAGATGGTTTGTCGGAACAAAAACACTACACAACTCTTCATCTTCATTATCTCTCTGAAGTCAATAACCAAGAGAATCAAAGTTCAAGAACTCAGAGTGATTCTTGGTATGAAGAAATAGGATGTTCTCTTAATATACTCACAAAAGGAAAAAAGATTCTTTTGCAAGAGAAGTTCATCACCGTAAAGCAAATACCTGAAGGATTACTGTTGATGTGATGAAACCAAAAGCATATTCACCTACACGAGGATGATGAATAATTGCCACCTCTTTAAAAGCTGTGGTATTCTGATCTGTAGAGATTATAGGCTTGATGTCAGTGTCAATTGTCAAGAAACCTCACACCAAGTAAGCATAACTTCAATAAAAATGATCATGGTGATGGCAACTAGACAACTGCTAAAATAGCAGAGAATAACATGCTCCGAGACCAACTTTTCTTAGAATCCATGCTGCGCATCCATAGTAACATAGTCACGAGGGACCAAAGACATCCATCTTCAACACTTAAGTTCAATTCCTAATACAGTATTCCACAAGACTTAGATTCCAGATTGAATGAGAACTGGAAATATGACTGATTTAAATCAACATCACACCCTAAGCAGCATATGACAATGTCTTTAAATTTTAGACAATTCAAAATTTGCATACAAAAATGCTATCCCATATAGCATCAAACCCCAAGCACAGCCAGTAGTGATCCAAACCAAACCTGAAATTATGTTGATATTATATATGATAAATTCTAACATAATGAAAATATTAATTTCAGTGACCACTGTTAGATCACGGCTTCCAAAGCATGACTGCTACATAAAGCAACTCCTGCTTCCTAGCCAATAAGGTGCAGTTGGAACTAATTTTTCATTTCCAGATCCCCTCATGCAATCAAAAATAGAAAGTTTATCATAACCTGGAGAAATTGCAGCACTAATTTGTTTGGAGGCTGAATATAAATGCTTCACAAAGGGCATTCGCTTTATAAACCATTCCCCAAGCCAGAAGATGGTGGAACCTATCCATGATGAAACAAAAACACCAACAAAGAACACAAACACCAGAGATGTGACAAATCCAAGTCCTGCATCACAGAACAATTTTTTTGAGATAAATCATCGCACATTTTAACAAACAATAATTTTCTGTAACCAAATTAGACCCAAAAAGTGTTTGAAGAAAAAACATCTGAAACACAATAATCATCCAGAGTAATAAAATGTGTGTGAAGAAGAAAACACTTAATGATCCATCAGACATGCAAATCCAAATGGTGCTTAACGTTCCAAAGAAGTTTATCACAACTTCATATCTTAGCACATGGAAAAGACGAATTTCAAGCTTATCTTTTGAAGCCTTGGTTTTTTTCCCTCCTTGGTTCTTGTAGGGTTTGGGTTGCACATATTTTCAGGTGATATCTTGCAACTTTTTTTAACACTCCAATGGTCAAACGAGATAGAAAGTGGCAAAAATGTTCACTAAAAAACTTCTTATTAGCTTTTCTAATTCAAAGTAAAGGAATATTTATTTTTCACAATAACTCTTTGCCAGTGTTGTACCAAGAGCAGCACACCACCTTAAAGGCAGTCAGGCAACCAGGCTTCCTATGCACTAGGCCATTGGCAAAATGATTGAAAACCAGCTATATAGCTTTAATATCTTGTTTTAGTTTAGTGGTTTGAGTAGGTTAGAATTCTTTCAATTCTAATTACTATTATTTACTTTCCTTCTTTGAGAAGGATATTACTCGGGTTTTGATGCCTATTTAAGATCACCTTCTCCATATTTTATACAGACTTATTGATAATTGAATTGAACAGTGATATTCAACTTTTGCACTCTCATTCTCTCCTCTATTTTTCCTTTGTTTATCCCTTTCTGTTAGGGACTTCTTTTTCTCTGCATTACTTTTATGTCTTTCTTCTATTTAATACCTCTCCTATCGTAATTTCTACTCCTTTCTACATTCTCTACAAAACTAACCCTATCCTCCATCAATTTTGGTATCAATTTTGCATCTGTCTCCTTTGTTTAATTTATAAATTTCCCATCAAACCTTTCAGTTAGAATAAGAAAAAATAATTGCATAAAAAAAAACATTGCATTCAATTTAGTCTTTTAGTAGCCTTTTGTTTGAATATCTTGAGCTTTTACATTGGTTTATGGTAACTAACAAAGAATTGGAAAAAAACTCACTAGGCTATGGAGGATATACCACGTAACATCGAAGTGGCATAGCTGACTTAGCTGATAATTCTAGAAAATCCTAACACAACTTGCCGACTAGGAAAACAACCTCTTGAACCGATTGGTATGGCACACCTTAGCATAGTGCCTAACACTAGCATTGTTGACCACGGTTCTTTATCCAGAGCTCCCATTCTCCACGCACAAAGTGTTTCAATTAAAGATCCACAAAACTCGGAAAGAAACATTGCCACACATAATTCTACTTTGAGTCAATACTAGGAAACTTCTTTTAGACAATATCATGGAGCGAACTCGTTTGAAGAGGATGTTGGCAATTACTATCATGTTCCTCCTCAATCAACTACTAGGCATCAAGCTAGGTATTCTTATAGGGGTTATGGACATTTTGAAAATGAGGGTGGGAGGTATCAAAGGCAACAGAGACCTCAAGTTCCTTACTTGAGAGGAATTCATATAGGTTGCCAAGACAACCTTTTGTTGAGACAGATGACTTCCAAAAAGGTCAAGGTAGATGCCAAGTCCTACGAAGGCAAGTTGGATCGCAATGCTTTTCTAGATTGGTTAGGAGAGAAGGAAATTGTTTTTGTATGGCAAGACATGGTTGGTGAGTTGAGGATAAGTTTACAAAAATGATGTTTGCATGGGCTACCAAATGATATTGGAAGAGAGTTAAAAGAGGATTAGAGAGATTAGATGAAGAACCGATCACTACTTGGCTAGAGATGAAACAAAGATGAAGGAAAACTACCTTACCTCCCATCATGAGAGACAAATGCTTGAACAACTTTCAACTTTGAATCAACTGTCTTCAAGTGTAACTCAATGCATGGATAATTTTGATAATCTAATATTGAGATGTGACCTTCATGAAGGGTTATTAACAATTGTTTCAAGATTCATTAATGGATTAAGACAAAATGTAAAAGGAAGTCAAAATGTAAACTCTGGATAGCTTGGAAAAAGCCCTAACAAACGGCTTTAGAATATGAACATTATTTTAGGTCTTTGAGTCAATCAGAAATAAAAGAGTCCTAGACTTAAAAATCTTCAACATTTAATAAGCCATTTGATCCTAATCAAACTATTCTTGTTGAGGGATTAAAGTTGATAAAGCTTTTGGGTTTCCTCGAAATGGTTCTAATAATATTGAGTGCTTTAAACTATCTTGCCTCTCATTGTCCTCAACATACTTGAACTCATGAACATGGAAGGTTGAAGTCCATTAAGGAAAATATTAATAAAATAGTTCATCCTTTAACACCTAGTGAGTCATGTGAGGAAATCAAAGATGCTCAAGTTAATGTTATAAGAAGTCTATTTTCTTTCCACATAGTCGGAAATAAAAAAGTATGGTGTAGTGTGTTGCCTATAGATGTTGCCCATTAGTTGCTCGGTCATCCTTGAATTTTGATGTGGATTCAATTCATCGTAGTAGAGAAACTACCTACAACTTTTAGTATAATGGCAAAAGAACAGTGTCTTTAAGCTAAGAAGACCTAAAGAGAAAGAAAAGATTTTCAAGTGGTTATTCTTTCTATATTTACCATTGGATTTTTCCCCTTAGGACTTTGTCGGTTCCTATTATCATAGTCTTGCTCTATATGCTACCAACAAACACTTAGTTGAATAAAGCTAATTGTTCGTTTTCCATTGAAATGTACTTTGTGCCTTCAAGGTTTGATATGAGTGGCTATGCCAAGTATTACACTCCCCATTTCTGGCCTCTACTTTCACACTATTTGTTCATACGAGTCTAATGTGTCTTTGCTCAATTTTCCATCTATGAACACATTATCACTATTTTCAATATGGAGAATTGTTTCTTATCAAGGCATCGCCAGACCTCTTGTCCTATAAGCTTGATGTTTTAGGTGGATCTGCTTCGAATGAGACCAATTCATGGAGCTTCCACTTTGTGATTATCCATGCTTTCACTATTCGGAAAGGAGGACAATGATGGGGAACTAGCTATATGCCTTTGACATATTGTTTATTATCGTAGTGTGAGTCATTTTATTTTAATTGTTTGATTCGGTTAGATTTCTTCTATTCTTCTATTTACTTTTCTCCTTTAAAAAGGATACTACTAGAGTTTTGGTGTCTATTCAAGAGAACCTCTTCTATGATTTATGCAAACTTATTGACAATTGAATTGAACATCGATTTTCAACTTGTGATACTCGCATTCTCTTCTTTGCATAAATAACCTAAGAAAAAATTTATCTAATTTCAACTGCTTAAGCTTTAAGAGCACAAAAGCCTATGGTGTTCTAATCTTCATCAACATTTACTCCATCATCACTGTCAACTATGTCTGCTCTCCTCAATCACCAGATGCCCTCACTAAGTGTTCTGCCCCTTTCTACCTATTTTCTTCTAGATAAAAAAAAATCTCTTTAATTAAATTTAGTTTCCAGAGTATCTAGATTCCTTCGATTTAAAACTTCACCTCATCACATAAGTTATACTGGGCTATATTGGAAACTAGAAAATTTTAAGCATTCACATGATAAGGCATCCAAGGTGCTTAGCTTGTGCCTTATGTAGCCTCTTAGAAGTCAGGCATATGCCTCACATGTTTCAAATAAGATTCTTCTATGCTTCAAAACAACCAAAAGGAGTGCACAAAGTTCAGGTGTTTTAGCAAATCACCTACTCCACAACCACTTCACTCAAGAAAAGCCTAGAAACACAGTGCAAACACCAGTTACACCCCAGAAATCTCTCTAAATAAAACTGCAAAATCTCCTTACAAAGCCTCGCTAAAAGCTCTCAACAAAGCCATAAAGGCATTGCTCACTACATAACCCAAATAAAGCCAAACTACTACCATCTAATACAAGCAGCAACAACGACAACCACTAATAAATTGTACCAAAGACACATGCAACAAGGAAGACTGAATTAGCTAAAGTTATGTTTATACCAAAAATAAACAGCTACATGTTGTTTGATTAAAAACAGGTAACATAATTGATCTAGATACTATATGATTGATCAATAGATTGGCACGCTTCACAAGACATTATATCCAATATTGTTCCATTAGTCGGTAATCATGCCACCTAAAAAAGGGGTAAAAACATCGTCATTATGATTGATGAATAATTAGTACAAGCAACTGACTAAGGCTAATTGCATAGCCATGTAGAATCTGTAAGCCAATAGCCAATTCTATGGCCAATTTAGCAATCTTAATGAGATTGAACCCCACGATGGTTAATCATTGTTTAACTCCTTTAAGCAATAAAGAGATGCACATGGACAGAGTCATAGTGCTTCCATACAACCTCTACCTTTGCCATCATTCTCAATGTTGTTGCCTTTGTCAACTTCAAGAGGATTCAATGGCATTTCTTGACATGGGAGATTTCTTCCATATTCTTAGCATAATAATGCTTATTGCATTATTTCATCAATGGCTAAGCTTTTAGGTTTTGAGGAATATAAGAAGAGTCTAAGACACAGTTTGGTAAATCAAGTATAACTTTTAATCTGACTGTTTGAGTTGCAATTTTGATAGAAGATTTTGAAAGCCCTGTTTCTTGTTGGGTTAAAATCTCATGATGAAAGAACATCAAAAAGGCCTTCAAATAAGGCTCAAAAGTCATTGTGCATGATTGTCTTTATTTACCTCGTTCTATTTGGATTCATTTCCTATTTAGATTAGGACTTTTAATTTAATTAGTACTTTACTATTTAGAAATAAATTTTGATGCTAGATGAATTCTATTAGGTAAATCAAATAAATTTTAATCGAACCGTTGGATCGAGCTACAATTTTGAAAAAAAAAAATCTGAAGGCCTTGTTCCTTATTAGGTTAAAATCTCACGATGAAAGGAGATCGAAAAAGCCTTCAAATACAGCTCAGAAGTTACTGTGCATGATTGTCTTTATTTACCTTATTGTATTTGGATTATTTTTTCTATTTAAATAAGGACTTTTGATTTAATTAGTAATTTACTATTTAGAAATCGTACTACTAGATGGATTCTATTGGTTAGGAAAGTTTTAATTAGAAATCATTTCCTATAAAGAATTTTAGAACTAATATAAATAAGGATATATTGTTTATTTTGAGATTGAAGACTATTATTCAGATTTTATAAAACACCATTGAGTTTTCTCTAAATTTCTCGACAGTTTACATTTGTAACCTTAAGGCTTGAGAACCCTAACTTTTATCCACGTTATACGCCGTATCAATTCTACACCTTCAACCCAACCTCACGCATAGCCCTTTCGAGGGATTAATGGTGCAGTCAAATGGTCATAATTATCATGGCCAAACTTTAGTCATCCACCAAAGGCTCCTGAAGGATCGTCTTTTTATCAACAAATAAACCTATCCATTATTGATTTAAGAGTCATCTAGTTAGAAATGGAGAACATAAAAAACACGACTTACTATAATAACATTGTGATAATCAATAGAACCATGCAAGCCATGGTCGACCAGCTCAATTAGATTAAGAATCAATCTCCCATGCAGACACGTGGAGGGCGAGCATAAGGGCACCTTCCACAAGAAAGGTTTCAATGGGCAGAAATGGGGATTCCCAACCATATCCCGGGTACCGTATGCTTAATGCTTACACATCAAACACAACCACAAACCCAACAACTATAGAGTACAATCACACGCGAGGTACCACCTATCCCGCAAATATATAGGCAGTCTTAGACCAATTATATAACCAAACCACCTTATTTACAACCAACTCAACCTATAATTAGGTAGTTCAGTGCCCACGGGTTTTTTAGCAAGACAATCTCAATCTTCCTATACCTCGGGGGGAGGGGCTTGTTGTCTACTAGAAAGGGAACATACTTAGTTGGCTACTTCAACAAGGTCACAATTGCTCATTCTATGGTTAACTTAAACTCTGATGAGGATTTTAAAGAAGTTCAACAACAACTAATATTAGTCACAAAACTTAGAGAGGAAAAAACATTTGAGATTGTTGCATTAAAAAAGTCCAAATAGGCTAACAAGCCTATTCATGTAGAAACAAGAGACCAAAGTGGCTAGTGAAAATAAAGAATAATCAGATCCTTTCTCTAAGGTAACAACAATGGTTGCTCCAAAATCAAGAGTACTTCTTGGTAAAGGAGAAATACAATATACCACGTTTGATCGACCACAACAAAAATTAGAGTTGGTCACTGATGTTGCTATTGGTAAGTGTATATCAATCATGGTAAAGCAAAAGTATTGACACAAGAAAATCATGATAAGCCTTTTTGTGAAGCATATAGGTGTCCCAATTGTCATAAAATACTACCTAAGGAAGAAGACTTTGAGGACAAAGCTAAATAGAGATTCACAAGGAACAAGAGTCCAAGACCTTTAGGCCTAAAAAAGCATCTTGACAAAGAATGGTATAAGCATCAACCACGACAGAAGTCATCAAAACTCAATGATGAGGATGACAGGTTAACAAGTAATTGCCAACATCTCCTAGACCTAGAAAGAAGGTGGTGATAAGGTCAGCTAACCAAGACCTAGCTCAAAAGGATGCAGTGTCTAAACACACCAGTGAAAAAGAATGATAATAAACCATACACCTTACTAGGAAAATAGGTTTTAGGATAAGAAGAGACCAATCCTTTAGGTAATAATCAACAACAACAAACACATGTTCGAATACTAACACGTGAAGTTGATGATCAACCATAAACACAATCATCACAAGACAAGATTAAACCTAATCCAACATAAAATAGGCTAACCACATTGCGCGATCAATTTATCAGTTGATTTGATCATAAAAGGCAAGTTAATGTTCCTTCATTTATCCTAAATAAAGAAATATGGAGGCATTATTTATACCAGAAATAAACAATCACATGTCATTTGATTAAGAATATATAGCATAATTAATCTAGAAATTATTTGATTGATCAACAAGTTATAACCCAACAT
>Ga0325402_1005208_pt1 | contig 12147 bp, 8 predicted proteins | sample PopdelMetagenome_22_FD_207212 | JGI IMG/M metagenome (GOLD analysis project Ga0325402, IMG submission 207212) | Populus deltoides microbial communities from Bellville, Georgia, United States - Xylem-PdKOR-R3 | ecosystem: Host-associated > Plants > Phyllosphere > Stem > Wood/Secondary xylem...
TGAAAAGTGAAGACTACCTCACTTGAGTAATGTGTTTCAGGCTTCAACCACAGCAACCACAAAAGGTAAATGAGGAAGGCACACGACCAGTTCTACGAATATACTCTGCTTGTTGCTCAGTTTTTGCAGCTCGCCTGTTTCTCTTGGCTTCTGCAGCTGCTCGCTTCTCCTCAGCCTTGTGCCTTGCTGCTGCTAATTTGTTCATAAGCCTATCTTGAGCCTGGCCCCTTATCCTTTCAACCTCAACCTGAAAGCAGAAGAGTCAGGATTAACTGTTGACAATGGAAATATCATTGGAACTAACATGTTTGCTTCCCAATGAGATGAGTTCTTGTATATACAGCAGTTAAAGGTATTGGTGAAGCTGGAAGATTTTTTTTTAAAGGGGCCAATACAAATTTAATACAAGGTTTTTCTGAAAACTCCAAGGCATAAGGTGGGTTAGGGAAACTTGGAATTCTCGTGAACTAATGACATGGAGGCCATGTTCATCACAGTGGACAGAACAACAATTAGAAATGAAGAATAAGGAACTCAATTCTCAATACGCCGCAGTATCAGCAGCACAAAAAGCATGGTGCACAGGCCATTCAGGGCAACACAACAAAATTAGTGTGCAAACATCCTGGGATCCTAACTATCTTAACATGATGATGTTGAAATGTGAAAAATTGATTTAGAAGAAATTGTAGCTAGAAAAATGCATAAAAAGAGAGGCATAGCCCGCCACTAATGTTAGTGGGAATGCTCGATACAGGCTCCCACATATCTCGCTGCACCTCTTAAGAGATACAGTTGAGCAGAAATTTGTAAGAAGACACAGACCACACACCAGGCACAAACAAATACATAATCATATGCACGCTCCCACACAAACACTGTTGACACTTCAAGGATATGTAGAAATTACTAGAGTAAATTCAAGCACCTACTTGTCAAATGCTAGTTGCAACAAAGAAAATCAGAGAGGTGCAAAAACACCATACTCCATACATATCACCTACTTGCAAGCTTCGAATCACAATAGATGCACTACCATAGCTTGCTACACCTATCCAGCACGCTTATTGTGATTGTGATATATGAATGACACGCCTTCTATAGCAAATAGATAGGATGTCGTGGGGACTGAAACAATTTGCAGCCCTTCATTTGTATTCAGAGTAAGTTCCACATTATATATTGGAGGGGCATTGAATCTATAATTTATCAAAGCAAAAACTTCTAAAGGAATTTGGCTATCGCTACACTGTGTCAAATCAAGCCAAACTCTCGAACTTGCATTGGAAGTTCCTTTTCCAACATCAAATAAAAAATCTACTTCCATCTTATCATGTTTTATACCCTTCCTCTCATTCCACTCACAAAAATTTCAAACAGCATCAAAAATTTACTTTCTAAACATGTGCTACATCTTTGGTCGCTGAAAACCACTTCAGATGTGCAATTCGATCTTTGCCTACACCAAAATTTCAATAAGAGGAAGGCAGTATAACACAAAGAACTTAATGAAGTAGCCTATCTCTAGAGAAACCATTTATATTACGATTCTAAATATAAACAACACTTTAAGTTCACATCACCAAATTTGTCAAAGTACATTTCATTTCCTTTGAAATATCTATTCAAAGCAAACTTGGACAAACTTTGGTAAAAATAACAGAATTGCACCTGTTTTGCTTCTGATTATGTATTTGAGTTCAAATACTATACAAGTTAAAAGCCAAGAAAGTGAACATATATGGATGGACTCATTAACCATGCTTTAAGCTTTTGGGTTTAAGGCACTGTATCATGTTATCAACGCTCCATATATGGCTCGTGCAAAAAGACTTTCCTGTGATCATCCACAAAACAATTCTGATAATGCAACTAGTCAAAACCACCAGGAGGCTATATGATCAAACAAATCCCGAGGGCAACAATAGAAAATGGTCCAAACCACAAGGGTTTTTTCAGAAATCTCCTCCTTCTACACACATAGAAGCAAGTTGCATACTAACAGGATACAAAATCATGTATCAGCACTCGGTGATCTTCAAGATATTCGAAATTCAGTAGCATATGCCTACGATCTCTTATATGAAGGAAGGCTTCTATGCTTTTTTATGCACCCAGCATCTTTCCCTTCCCTACACTTCTAAGCCAATTTTTTAAAAGGTAAAAGAGAATTAAAAAGAAAAAGAAAAAAACCTTCGCTGCAATAGAGCAGAAGAAATTATCAAATACCTCGATTTTCCTCATCTCAGCTTCTGTTTTTGCTTTTTGATGATTCTCCCATGCTTGAATTTTCATCTCTTCACGTTTAAACCTGAAGAATTTGCAAGTATTCCTCTTCAAACCGCATATTGAAAATTACTAAGCAAGTATTACCCCAAGTAAAAGTATGTCCTTTATATAGATTAATGGCCTGAAAATCTAGCAGACTGGACTGGAAAAGAGTTAACTTTTCAGATAAATCTATTTCCTTGCTTGGCAAACATTATCTATCCCATAGGGATTTCTACAAGAAAAGCATGGTAAATACTTTCTGGGGGCCCACGAGGAAATGTACTGTTTTGCTTCTTCTGGAGTAAGCAAAGCATATCACATTGGACGTCACCAAAGTATTCTTTCACCTAAACCTCAATTAAGATATTCCACAAATTTCTATGTTGTCCAACAGAAATACATCCACCTAATTTCTATTGTATGTGTATAACTAAAGTTATGCCATGTCAAGTAAAGGGTGAAGATCAGTCACGTTACGTAACTTACTAGAATCCATTATGTTGAGCAATTTATACCATGTCAGGTTTCAAAACTTGAAATGCATACATAGTATGATGTGTGCTTATATCCTAAAGATGTCATGTTATAGGTCAGTAATAAGAAAATAAGAGGGGATAAAAAGGAAAGGAAAGGAATTTTTTAATTAATGGCTTATAGTGAAAATACCTGGCTGTGTACTTGGCTTTCTCTGTCTCCTCCCATGCTGCTGCACGTGTTTCAATCACATTTTTACTCTGTTGATCAGCTCCTATAGTTTTCAGTGAAGTGGATGCATCCTTATCCTCCTCCTCTTTGCTAGCCCAGGCTGCAATGTTCTTTTTACCTAGCTGTGTCCCCAGAACCATTATTTCTCTTCTGGTTTTCATTTGTAGCTCCTTTTCAGACAATTCCTTGTTTGGATTTTGATGGTCATTGAAAGGATTTGATGGAGATGAAGTCGGTGCAGCTCTGCCGGGAGTTGATGGCCTAGAAGAAGTTGGACTAAGAATTGGTGTTGTTGCCCTCACTGGAGTTCCTGTCCTGGAAGGCTCTTGACTAGCAATAGGAGTCATTTCCGTACCCATATCTCTCATTGATACAGATCGAGCAGTTGAAGGAGGCGGAATAAATGTAGTTGCACTGTGTATGGCCAAAGATGAATCATGCCTGCTGAGACTGACTGCAAGAAAAAAACAAAAAGAATATGACATTCGTTCTTCAAATATTATTTGGTACGAGAGTATGCATGGATGAGATAAAAAAATGTCACAATACTTTCTTCTAGTCTGAAGGATGTTAACATAAAAAACCAAAGAACTAAAAACCCAACACTTTTCAGACTTTCTACAGATGCACGCAATACTAGTTTTGTTTTTTCTCCATATTTTCATGCTTGTACTGAAATGAAAAAAATATCAATTTACTATAGAAGAATATTGAATCTATCAGTTTCTACCAAAAACTTATTATGAAAAACAAAAAGAGGCTAGACCCATTATCTCTAGCAGCATTGTCACATCATACAGCCAAAGACAACTCCAATTTAGGAGAATTTGTTATGGAACCTGGAAAAATAATTTAGGGGAGAAATTGAAATCAGAACCATGCTCCCAACCAAATTAAAAATAGGCTTAACAAAGTGCAGCTATACCACCTTCTTGCTCTCATCCACAAATTTATATGGTTAATGGAATAAATAGAAACTGGAAAGGACCCGCATAGAATGGGAGAGAAACAGTGTTTGCAATAGGAATCCTTTTAAGCTACCCAAACAGCTCCTTTTAGTCAAAAGCAATTTCAATAATAAAAAAGTTTTCATTAAATGGCCAGAGTTTGGAAGGAAACTTGGGAAGCAATGCCAGAATCCCTACCATCCTCCATATTCATTATTGATAAAGCATGGATATTGACTCATGTTGTGTTTCAGACGGGTGAATCACCCAATTATCAAATTAATATACCATGAGATCATTACTGGTTTCACAAGATCCCTTATCCAACTACGTTTAGCAACTAACATAGTGAATCACATTTTAATGTGTTGCAGAATAGAAAGTGCAAGCACTACAGAGCACAAAATAAATTACTTGCAGAACAAGAAGCAAAACACAAATACTGTATCAATTGCAGAACATGATTAAGCATATGAACCAAACTCAGCAACGGTTATTTCTTACTAGCTGATTGTCCAACAGAATTCTCAATCATAAGCACAGGCTTTCCATAAGAATCTGCTATTGGGTATGAATCAGCCTCCCAACTTTTAAGTTTTTGTACACCAGTTTCCTTCTTAGCTTGACTAGTATCAACCCGTTTCGTATCTGGTTCTTCAAATGTAACCACCTTTTGTTCTGGAACTTCTACAACAACCTTGGTAGAAGGTTGCCGACTCAGAACATTACCCATCCTCCGCAGTCCTTGTCCACCTTGCACCTGAGCCTGCCCTGTTTTAGGCAGGTTCCAAGTGGGGCTTGCAATCCACTTCTGGGCATCATCCCATTTCGATGGTGCTGGTTTTGAGAATGGAGCATTTGAGAATGGAGAAAGGGGCACTCTTTGTGGGGCCCGCTCAGCCTTCTGAAAATCAAAAATCGAGGAGGGCATAATTGCAGTATCATGACCACTGTCGTAATCTAAAGATTGGACTTCCTGGCTCCTAATTCTTGAATTGGCAAAAGAGTGATCCTTCAATCTACCACCATCACTAACCATCTGTGATGCAGACCTGGAATCAACTGTAGCTGAAGTAAAGTATTCGGGAAGTACACTAACAACATCTACATCTTTGCAATTATCAGAACTGCTACCACCTACACACATTATGAGATATTGATTCAAGTTTGCTCTGAAATCTTCCGTTCTTATAAAATAACAAATGCAGAAACATAATCCAATTGGATCCCTTAATTACATCTTTAACGCCTTGCCTAAACCACCCCCCCCCCCCACCCCCACCCCTTTCCAAGAGAAAAAGAAAACAAATCACAGACAGGCATATTAGAGAATAAAAAAGGGGGAGAGGCCTTTTGCCTACCAGTTTCATCAAGATGATTAAGTTGAGATCTGAAGGCGTAAGCAGATTCAAGTTCTTCTTCTTGCTGCTTTCTCCTCTTTTCCACTCCCAACAACATACTTCTCAGTTTCCCAGGCGACAATCCTCCTCCTCCCTAATTTCCACCCCAAATTAAAACTAAATCAGTAATACGAATCTTTCCTTTTTTTCTCAAAAAAAAAAAAACACAACTGTTGGGTTTGGCGTGAATGTGTATGAAAGATCAAAGGCTGAGAGACAAGACAGATCATTATTTTTTTGAAAAGGAAAATGTAAGCAATTAATAAAATACATTGGGTGAAGAGAGAGTATTGAAGAAAGAAAGAAAGAAAATGATGATGAATTACTAAGTACCTGAGGCTTTTCGATCCTTTCGTAATCCATTGATTCTTAACGCTAAGCTATTTCAGGCAAAAATCATACTGCTTGGTACATTGTGTGTGCTGCTTGCCTTCCTGTGCTTGCTTTGGCTTCTCTTCTGTTCCTCAGGCTGGAGAGCGAGGAGTCATTTCAGCTGACGAATGTCGGAGTTTGGACCTCTACTCTGAAGTAGACGGAAAAGCAAGTAGGGCAGCCTCTGCAAAAAGAGGATACCACACTGTACTCTACACAGTGTCCGTTTTCCCTGGGATTTTTTTTGGACTCTGGTCAAAATATATAGACACTTTTTAAGAGTTTTTTCTAGCAAAAAGTATTTTCGATATGCACTGCGACCTGCATCTTATTTTTCTTTGCTCCATGTTCGACCTGCATTGTATTTTTCTTTGAATTTTTTTTGGAATCTGGTCAAAATATACACTCTTTTAATTAGTTTTTTCCCTTATTAACATAATAGCCAAAGGTATTTTCTAAACTAGCATGGTTGACAAAATATTTCTTAATCTAATACAGTCGAGGTAATTATACATGTATTATTTATTTATACACGCATGTGCGTGACTACTTGGAGCTTTGAATTTTTTTTTTCCTCCCCCTTATTTATTTTTTTATTTTAAAATATTCTTAAAATTATACTTGCAATGATGGTTCAAATTATTTTTCATTTAAAAATATATTAAAATAATTTAAATTTAAAAATATATAAAAAAACTTATTTAAATTTAAAAACAAAATTAAAATTTTTAAAATTGTACCCCATTCCCAGGCACTTTCCCTGCTCTCAAGCACTGCTCGCAACCTCACTCACTCGATCTCTCCCTTCACCGTGACAAACCTTGGTTCTCTCTCTCCATTGTTGGGGTTAGATGGTTTGGGGGAGATGGTGAGGCTTTTAGGGTTTGTTTGGCATTGCATTTGTAACTGTGTTTTATTAAATTTTGAATTATTTTTTTTACTAAAATTAAGTGTGGTTTGTACCTTTTGGATCGTTTTGATGTGCTGATGTCAAAAATAATTTTTAAAAAATAAAAAAAATCATTGACATGTATTTCGATATAAAAAACTATTTAAAAAACAATCTCAACCGCACTACCATACACACTCTTAAGCCAAAAACCAACATATATATGATCACGGGTTCTAACAAAATGAGTTTGATTCACATTAGTCTACGCGCTAACTCAATTATTCAATTTGGTTAATGTAAATTTATTTTTGGGTATGATTTTTTTTTTAATATATGTATTTTTTTTTGGATATCATACAGTAGTGAATTAATAAAAAAAGCTTCTTCATCATGGTTGATGACAGTAATTTATGTCTGGCGGTCATTTCAATTCAATGTACTAATTTGTTATTGTCAAAGTGCATTATCTTGATTGAATAATGCGGCGATTTGAAGTGACATGGTGGAGAATGGTGCTCTACCAACAATAAATAACATCTGTCTCTGTTTATTTTTATATCTTAAAAGTATTTTTAAAATAATTTAAAAAAAATTATTTTTTTATTATAAATTAATATTTTATTGGTAATTTGGTGTTTTCATATCATTTTAATGTATTGTTATAAAAATAATTTAAAAAAAATATTATTTTGATATATTTCCGAATAAAAAACACTTTAAAAAACCGTAATTACACTTTCAAATGAAATTATATAAAAAACTTTTCAAAAAACTTTAATTAACCACTCATGATTATGAAGTGTATTTAATATTGTGATAATTTTTATAATTATGATTTAAAAAAATTTATATAAAAAAATTTATAAATTATAATTGTTTTAATTAAAATTTTTAAAATAATTTTTTAGTGAGATTCATGTAAAATTATTGTGTTAATTAATTAAATATTTTTTAAATTGTGATCGGACAAAACACAATTTTAGACTAATCTCCCCACGTCACCAAAAACACACATGGTCTTTTTTAAAGCGTCCTAGTTAATACAATTATTTACGGAGGACAAGTCCATATTTTGATGTAAATCAATCAAGTTTCTTGGTTCTATCTGCCACATACATAGGGAGCAAAACGGTGATTTTGCCTCTTGTTTCATCTATAAGTAGGGGTTTGTTGGTTGAAAAATAATTTTTTTAAATAAAATTTATTTTTATTTATTAAAAAATAAGTTTTTTTAAATAAATTCTGAGAAGAATAAATTCTAGAAAAATATTTTTTAATATTTGGTAGTGCAATAAAAAATAAGTTGGAAAATACTTTCTAGTGTTTGGTTATGTCATGAAAAATGAGGTGGAAAATAACTTATTAATATTTTATTTTTCTCAAGTTTATTAAAATAACGAGGAACAAATCTTGTAAATTAAAAATTTGAATGAGAATGAAATTGAAAAAAAATATAATTTCATAAATTATCTTAAATAAAATAAATAATAATCAAAATAATAGAGATCAAATCTAAAAAATAAAAAAAATAAAAGATGAAAAAATTAAAATAATAATAATTAACATTTCATAAATTATTTCAAATAAAATAAGTAACAATTAAAAGAATGAGAACTAAATTTAATAAATAACAAATTTTAATAAAAAAATGATAAGGAAAAAACAAATAGCAATTATAAGAGTAAGGATCAAAATTAATATAAAAATTAAATTTTAAGAGATGAAATTAAAAAATAAATACTCAAAACAAATTATATATAGCAATCAAAAGTTTAATGATCAAATTTGATATAATCAGCAAATAATGACATTTCTAAATTTTTCACAACTCCCGGAAAGTGTTTTTCGCTTAAATTTTTCAGGAAAACACTTTCCTGAAAACCAAACCAAATTTTTCTTTAACTGGAAAGTATTTTCCGTTGACTAACTTTTCTAATGGTAAACAAACACAAAAAAGTTTAGAAAGTGGTTTTCCTTTCCGAAAAACAAATACAGCCAAAAGGAAAGATACTTTCCTGGAAACCAAACCAAATTTTTTTTTACTGGAAAATGTTTTCTATTGACCAGAAAGTGTTTCCGGTGACTGAAAAGTGTTTTCCGTTGACTGAAAAATATTTTCCGTTGATCAACTTTTCTAATAACAAACAAACATAAAATAATTTAAAAAATAATTTTCAAGAAATTATTTTCAAAAAACAAACATGGCCTAAATATACATTTTTCATCCTCCTGTCAAATTTATTGGGTATGGAAAAGGGAAAAATCAGCTTCGAGTCCGGAGATTTCCAATTAAAAAAAAATAACTGTATTTTTTTTATATAGTTGCAAGGTTCAACGACATCGATTTTTTTTTAGAAAAAAATATAATAATCGATGCCAATTTTTTACCAGTGTCATTATACCTGATCTTACAGGAGACGGACAAGCAATCAATTAAAAAGAGAGAGACTGTGGTGAAATTCAGAAAATCTTCCCCTAAAAAAAAAACAATCTTAAAAAAAGTTGATGATTTATTTTTTAACTACACATTTATAGAAAGTTAGAAACTCCAACGAATAAATCATTTTTTTTATTAATATAGGTGTTCGGGTTAGTTTATGCATACTTTGACTAATTTTATGGGTCCTGAAATTAATAATCATATAAACCTCTAGTGATTATCATATTAACAACTATAAAATTTAAATCTGAAACCACACAAGAGCAAACTCCATAAATAATCATCTTTATTTGAACTGATGCTGGTTCCTTGACATCGTGTATTGAGAACAGGGGAGTTCAGTAATCTACTAAACGCGTAGCTAAAGCAGCACTAATTCTAAATCCCATCGCAGATTAACAAGAATATATCTTGTTTAAGCAAGCATTATAGTATACAAAACATGCCATTACATAGAAAACAACAAAATGTGAAAATAATGATTAATTGAGGGGTTCCATTGCTACTTTGTTGAAGGTGCATGTTACCAACAGGAACCTGTCGTCTCTATGAACGACAAACTTTCCACCCCTCTCTTTAATATATTCATGTCCAAATTTTTAATTATATTTGATTTGAAAGGGTGTTTGGAAGTATAATAATGGTTGTTTTTTAAAGTGTTTTTTATTTGAAAATATATTAAAATAATATTTTTTATCTTTTAAAAATTATTTTTGATATCATTATTTTAAAATGATTTTAAAAATATATATAAAACAATTTAAATAAAAAAATTCAAATTCTTAAAAAATACCAAATCAACATGTTCCTAAACCGGGGCTACATGTGGCCAAGACTATCATAATAGGCCCTGCTTGAGGGAAGAGATCCGGTGGGCTGAGCCTCAAATACATCCACTGTGGTGGTTTTTATGTTATTTACCTAATTATTTCAAGTATATTAATGTAATCCTGTAAATTTTACAAAACACTTTTCTCAATCCTCGCAACTGTCACAGACCTTTGGAATAACATTTCAACCAGAATTTTTTTAAAAAATTTTAAAATAATATTTTTAATTTTTTAATTACTTTGATATACTAATAGTAAAAATAAAATAAAAATTATTTTGATATCTTTTTAAGAAAAAAAACATTTTAAAAAGCAACCATTAGTATTTTATTAAAATATTATTTTTGAATTGATTGAGAATGTGATAGATATTGTTTTTAAAAATATTTTTTATTTAAAAATATATTAAAATAATATATATATATATATATATATTTATATCAACCATTAAGATGATTAAAAAATTAAAAAAAATTATTTGAAACAGAAAAAAAAATTAAAAATTGTTAGATTGTAACGTCAAACCGGATCTGAAACAAAACTAGACATGTGTAATTAACTAACCTTGATTTATGGTTATATTTTTTTTTATTGCTATTTTAATCCCGTAGCATGAAATTTAGTGAAAATCATCACAAGCTTCATCACATGCTTGGACGATACTGAACCTTGGCCTCGGGGGTTTCAGCCTTCAGGTCTCACAAAAGATGAAAAGATTTGATCGGGACAAAGCATACTGGCGGCCACTTTTTGCCAGCACAGGATAAACAGATTTTAGTTCCTCCTTAGTACTCTACAAAACGTATAATCTGTATAGTGTTGCTTACAATTTACGTATAATCTGTATAGTGTTGCTTACAATTTAATGAATTTACAGGTAGGAAACAGTAATAAAAATCACAGTCTTCCTCGACTTCCAATTTCACGAACCACTGTGCCTTTTCCTGTACTAGAAAATCTGCTAACAAAAAAAATAGTCCAGAAATTGATGTATAAACAAATTAATTACACATTTACCAACGAACATTACGTTCTTTACATGTATACATAATTAGAATAACTCCCACCGCATCCATGTCGAGCCAAGAACTCAAATATCCTTTTTTTTTTAATTTACGTGGGTATTTAGGCCAGCTTGCGCGCACCACGACTAATCCCACGGCCCACTGAACACCCTGCAAACCCAGTGAACATATAAGACACCACGAGAATGACAAACATGCACATAAAAACTCGAACCCAAGAGTAGCAGGAGGAGACAAACCCCTCCCACCACCTGACTAAGACCCTCAGTGCACTAAAATATCCTTTTAATTGGAGCTAGTAATGTAACAAAACTCGAACTAGAAGTCGAGGCTGGTGTCTGCAGTTAAGAGGGGCAAAAATAAAAATAATATTTATAGAAGCTCGAGCTTGTGAAATGTGAACCCTCTCTCTTTCTATTTTTTTTTTAATTATTATTTTATGATAGCTCAAAGAAAAGCACCAAGCCAGGCTCGGCGAGAAAGAAATACAAAGAGTCACATTAAAAGAAACAAAATAAAAAATGAAAATGAAATAAACAAGTACAAAGGTACCAAAAGCAGCCAAGGATCAGGCGGCATCAGCATGGTAGAAGCAGTCAAGCAGCACCCGACGTTGAAAAAAAAAAAAAAAAACAAAGAAACCATGGCCAAAACACCAAAAAGCATGTGACTCACCTAAAAGAGTGGTCAGAATAATTTTTTTCGGACTCCAAACTCTCGGCCAAAAAACAAAACATCATACGCCTCTATTCTTCTCCCCGACATAATTAAAAAATCAACACACGTTATAATTTATCAAATTTAACCATTCAATATTCATTACTTAACACAATAAAAGTTAACATAGCATTTTATTATATTTAAACTAAATTCATAATTATTAAAATATTAAAGCATATAGGTTAACTAAATATAAAAATCACTCTAGCTAGTTGATAAATTTATAGCGCTTGTGGACAAGTTTGCTCCACCCCAACTCATTTAACTAGAGGACGAGCCTATAACACATATGTAAGGATCAGTATCAAAATTACCTTAACTCATAAACAAACTCATAAACAAGCTTCGCTCGAAAATGAACCTACCTCCCTAACTACATACCCCCATTCATGATAAACAATCTCATACATTGAAAAACATGTCCATGTAAGATTGTGGATAATCAATGTAAGATTTAACGTGCAATTAATTATTAATCCTAGAAGAAGAGTAAATTCATAAGTTCAACGGCGTCATAATTTTTTTTAACATAAAGCTCCCGCCCC
>Ga0325402_1005212_pt1 | contig 12142 bp, 11 predicted proteins | sample PopdelMetagenome_22_FD_207212 | JGI IMG/M metagenome (GOLD analysis project Ga0325402, IMG submission 207212) | Populus deltoides microbial communities from Bellville, Georgia, United States - Xylem-PdKOR-R3 | ecosystem: Host-associated > Plants > Phyllosphere > Stem > Wood/Secondary xylem...
GACAAACTCATTGGAACGAGCAGCAGCAATGCAACCGGCAAATATGTATCTGCAGCAGAAAACAACATTAATCTATCTAACTTTGTTAAGAATGCTTGGTGTGCTTGTCTTTATTCTATTTGGAGAATGGAATGGTGGATGATAGGAAAGAAAATGCTCCTCTAACAGTGTTATTGACTCTCGAATTATTGTTAAGATAAAAAATTATAGCTTTTTTGAACCGTTATTTTGATTTGACGTGATAGAATTTTTTTTATCTAAATATATTTTATTAGTTCATAAATGTATCTGTTAGGACATTTATATAATTTATTTGAAGTAGAACCTCATCTAGTTATAACATATCCTAACTATTTAGAATCCCATATTATTACAAGCTGAATTATATTATTTATGCTGTTAAATTAATATACTTTCAATAGCTATCTTTAATCAATCTATTAAACTTGGCTTGGCTAGAAATTCTCCAGCAATATATAATTATCTCTCCTCGTAATCTACGAAATTGGAAGCATCATGTATGAAATTTTCAGGGAATCACCATGAAGGCATGAACAAACCTCAAGAGTCCATCACTGAATAAGTTTGTTTTATGAACAAACAAAACCATCAGTGATAATAATGAGTACAGTCCAAGTTATCCATAACAAAGGATATTGTGAGAGATTTTAGGAATTAGATGAAAGTCCAAACTCAGATTTTTATTTTCTTTTTTGCAACGCATGCAGAGATGATAATGATCAACCAGTTCAGAAACAACTTCATGCATAATATCTATGCATAAGAAGTGGACATCCATGAGTTTTTTATTCTTACAATCCAACCTTATAAGACATAGTTTTTTCGATTTTATTAAGAATATTTCTAATTGATTGTTTTATTTTCGTACATAAATAATTATTTATTTATTAACGCTAAATCAATTAATGAAATGAGGTTAAACTAACCAAATTTCATTAGAAAATGGAAAAAAAATAACATGTCCTAATTTAAATAAATAAAAAGTTAGAAGACATTAAAATTAAATGAAGTGGGTCATAAGATCGAAATTCAAGAGGGCAACTATTGACTATTGTTAGGGTTTGCAGTTGGAAAGTAATTTTATAAAAGTTTAAATATTTTTGTTTGAAATTAAATTTTTTTTTTTATGTTTTTAGCTTTTTTAAATGTGATTGTATTAATAAAAAAAATTTTAAAATAAAAAATATATTATTTTAATATATCTTCAAATAAAAAATATTTTAAAAAACACCAATATATATAAGTTTATACCCATTGAAACTGACTGTTGGTAACAGTGCACTTTAACATCTTTGTTGGCGGTCAGCGTCCAAGCTACCATTCCAATCATAGTTATTAAACTCAAACCAGCCCAGCGAGTCGACTCGATGGTTGAACTGGTCCAGGTAAAGCAAAAGATCGACCATTCTAAAAATAAGGCAAAACTCGGTCGAATTATGATCCGGACGAACCCAGACGAGACCTTTTTTTTTCAAATGTGATTTTTTCTCGTAAACCCCTCTTTTTTTAAAAAAATTTTAGCTGGTTATTAATCCTTTTCAAAGTTCATTATATAAATATTAGAAGAATGTTTTATTTTTCAATATGGAATTTGAAACCTTTTAGTATATATACTCTATATTCCCAAGAAAAAAATTATGTTTTTTTAATGTGAGATAAAAAACTATTTGGTTTAAATACTTCAACTTAAAAGCATAACATAATATCTTTTCAATGTGAGATTTGAAGGATTTGAAACCCTTTAATATATATACTCTATGTTCACAAGAAAAAAAGTTATTTTTTTAATATGGGATTTGAAACCCTTTAGTATATATATTCTATGTTCCTAAGAAAAAAGTTATTTTTTCAATATGAGATTTGAAGTTTTTTAATATATATATTATATGTTCACAAGAAAAAAATTATGTTTTTTCAATATGGGATAAAAAAATTTTTAGTTTAAATACTTCAACTTAAAAAGATAACATAGTATCTTTTCAATGTGAGATTTGAAGGATTTGAAGCCCTTTAGTATATATACTCTATGTTTACAAGAAAAAAATTATTTTTTCAACGTGAGATTTGAAGTCTTTTAGTATATATACTCTATGTTTATAAAAAAAAATTATATTTTTTCAATGTGGAATAAAAAACTTTTTTAGTTTAAATACTTCAACTTAAAAGGATAACATAATATTTTTTCAATGTGGGATAACAAACTTTTTGATATATTCTTTTAAACTTTATTATTTACAATATATATAGTCTATATTTATATGAATTGTTTCTTGATTTTTTCATATGAAATATTAAAATTTTAAATTTTTTTTTAATTCTAAGTTAATCTATATAATCCGCTACCTAATTTATTGACTGAATCAACTCCGAATCGGGTTTGGTAACTATGATTCTAATCTATTATCCACTGTAATGTAAGTAGGTATGTAATATCAATTAATATCTTTTTAGACGTACTTAAAAAAGATATTTAAGACGGCCACTTTGGATTTATGAAACTGTGGTTGACTTGTTAGAGCAATTGTGAAAAAAACATAGTAATAATATAGACTCCTTAAATATTATTAGCATATACTGTAAATTTTTTAACTCTTAACCACCGGAGGATATGATTCACATATATTCTTAAATTTCATTTTAATAGTTAATTGTACATCCATGATTTCTTACCAACAAAAACAATTTCAGATTAACATAAAAAAAAAAAAACTTTGCTTATATGCATAGACTAATTTATAACAGTTGATTAATTTATTCTTTTAAAAAATGATTTACAATAATAATTATATTTTATTCATTTGTTAATTGATGTGACCATCTCTAAGACTCAATTAATTCTTGATAAATATTATTGGATGTTCGAATATTACTGAGTTTCAATCATATTAATTATTTTATTTAATTTTATTTATACTAACTTTTTTTTTAATTTTAGAGTGCGTTAGTTTTTTCCTTTATTTTTATACATTATTTCATGTATAATTATCAAACCCGATCTTGACTCAACTAAAAAATCAGGTCTCGGATTGTACGGATTGACTCAGGTCAACCTGAAAATTTTTTAAAGAAATATTTGAAGTTTTAATATTTCATATAAAAAATTAAGAAACAATCCATATGAATATAGACTATATATATTATAAATAATAAAGTTTAAAAAGATTTTTTCAAAAGATTTTTTTCTCACATTAAAAAGATATTATATTAATATGTTTTCTTTTAAGTTAAAATATTTAAACTAAAAAGATTTTTTATTCTATATTGAAAAATTATAACTTTTTTCTTGTTAACATACAGTATATATACTAAAGGATTTCAAATCTCATATTGAAAAAATAAATTATTTTTCTAATATTTATACAGTGAATTTTGAAAATGATTAATAACCAACTAAAAAATATAGAAAAAGGAGAGTCTCTAGCTAAGAGAAAAAATATATTTGAAAAAAAAGGTTTCGTCCAGGTTTTACTAGGTCGCAGGTCAACCCAGTTTTTGCTTATCCTGGTTTTTTATTTTACTCGAATCAATTCAGTTATTGAGTCGATCGGATCCTGAATTGACCCACTAAGCCGATATAGTTTTAATAATTATGATTTCATGTTGTTAGTTGATTTAGCGTTAACCAATCATTGCTACTTGTGATATGAAAATAATTTTTAAAATTAAATAGTAATAAAAACTTGTAATAAAAATTATTTATAATAAAAAAATTAAAAAAAAAATCAATCATGATTATTTGTAATGGAAGAAAGGAAAAAGAAAAAAGAAATCAAACCCTCTATAACCACTTATCTGTAATAAAAGGAAAAAAGAGAGAGAAATAATTTTCAAAATTAAAAATTTACTTAAAAGATTATTGTAATTTTGCTTATATGCATAGATTAGTTTATACCATTTAATTAATTTATTTTTTCAAAAAGAAAATACAATAATATTTCTATCATCTTCATCTTTTAGCTGATTAGACGAATCATCTTGCAGGAGTCCACTAGTTGACCAGTCGAATTCTTTGGATCAATATTTCTTATTCCAGGCTCGCCGGTGTCATCAATCCAGACCACATCTTTACCTTATCATTGCCTTGCCAGTGGTTCTCTTCTTGTAGGCTGTAAGTACCGCCATGTTCCCGCTATAAAATAATTAAAGGAGCACCTTTGTCTACTTCTCTCTTCTCTTGCTCGTATCTTTCTCCTTTTCAATCATTCAAAGCAAATTGGGCCCAAACATTTAGATTAGTTCCAGACAGTTAGATCAGACCAATGGAAAGCAGCAGCTGCATTTACAAAGACCCCAATTCACCCATTGAAGCTCGTGTAAAGGACCTTCTTTCAAGAATGACTTTGAAAGAGAAGGTTGCCCAGATGACCCAAATCGAACGCTCTGTTGCCACTCCCCACTATCTTCAGGATCTTGGAATTGGTATTTTATATATATATATCCTCTTCAATTTATATGTTATAGTCTAAATGATTCAATGAAGTTTACGTTTGCTGTCGCTCTTCTTTTTTCGGGTTTTCTTTCTTTTAAGCATTTCTTCATTAAGTTAGTGGACTATTTGGTAGGGAGTGTAATGAACGCTGGAGGCAGCGCACCTTTTCCAAATGCAAAGTCGTCTGACTGGGCGGATATGGTTGATTGGTTTCAAAAGTTAGCACTTCAGTCGCGGCTTGGTATACCCATTATATATGGGATTGATGCTGTTCATGGTAATAATGGTGTTTATGGTACCACCATATTTCCTCACAATGTTGGCCTTGGAGCCGCCAGGTGAGTTTTTAATTCTGTTCTTTTATTGAGTGGAATAGCTAGCTTAATGTTCAGATTAACATTTCTGATACGTTTACATCATTTGAGAAATTAGAGAAAGATTAATTTCAGAGTCTACTAATTAGTGTCACTGCTTGTCCTGAACTGTAATGCCAAAATGTGATATAGAGATGCAGATTTGGTGCGGAGGATAGGTGTTGCAACAGCTCTTGAAGTTAGGGCTTGTGGCATTCAGTATACGTTTGCTCCGTGTGTGGCTGTAAGTTCTTGTAAATGCAATTGGATACTCCTTTTGAGTTCTCTGGTTTTGATTTGTTCTGCAGCAGGATTTCTAGCTGAATTAATTGACTGTCTAATCATTTTAATTTGAAATTTTGTACAACTTGCAAAATCACCAAGAAGAAACCAATAGAATCACCTAGTTCTTCCTAAGAAAATAAAAGTTTTTTCATTGAAAGCATGCAAGTAGTGATAGAAAGAAGTGTAAAAATTTATGTAGATGCTTTTATTACCTTTGTTTAATCAATGCGGTATTCATGGTCGGTGAATATTTGCAAGATTCAAAATAACTCTTTGTTTGTAGACCAGATGTAATGCTTGATAAACTGGATTGGGATCCTCTCATATTCCTTTTGTCATATTTGTTAAATCTAAACTATTAAATTCAAACCGAACGGACATGATTTAATGAATAATTAAAATGACAAGAATTTAACCACCATAATATAATGAAAATAGGGTTCTTTAAATTTAATGATGTAAATAATTCTTTTATTGAGTTGGCTTGGTACTAATCTTAGAAGATCATTGATTGTGAAAAGATGTGGTGCTTTTAACACAACAGTATGGTATCTTTAAACAAAATCCAGAATTAACATATAGTGGTATTGTTGGTTTTCTTCGGTGTTCTTTTCTTCATTGTTTATATTCCTTCTTGCTTTAAAGCTATAGTATGCAGAATAATTTATTCAATGGGTGTTGACAGGTATGCAGGGATCCCCGGTGGGGAAGATGCTATGAGAGCTTCAGTGAAGACACTAACATAGTTAGAGAGATGACCTCTATTGTTACAGGCTTGCAAGGACAGCCACCTGAAGGACACCCAAATGGCTACCCTTTTTTGGCAGGAAGGTAGAGAGAAGTTAATATCAAACATTTTTCCATTTTCATTACTATCATGGTTTGCATATTGTATCTTTACTAGGAGCCATAGGAACTGGGCCGAGACAAATGTGAGACTGTTTGGACTCAACTCTAGTGTCTGTGTACATCTATCAAACTTGGCTTGAGCTTAAGCTACTTTTAAGTCACCCTGCTTACCTAAGCTTATCACACTTGTACCAAAGTTGAGCTCAGTTCACTTTGGTCAATGACTGTTATAACTTATAAGCTAGCTTGAGTGGATATTTAGCTGAAGTTTGATATATCACAACTTAAAAGACTGCAGCCTCATAAAAATACTTAACAAAGTAAAAAAAAAAAAAAAAGTAGACCCCTGTAGCCTTGTCAAGGTGAAGCAGCATCCGTTGCCTAATGGGTTACATTCCTGTGGAACTGAACTACTCCAAGACATGCCTCATGATAATTTAGTATCAAACATTTAAAGGAAAGTTATATTCATGAATCAATCAAGCCGAATACCAGATTTTGGGGACTCAACTTGTTTATATAACAAGCATAGAAATTTGTTTGAGCTTGAAATACACCATGAGTTGATCTGTAAAAGATGTGTAAATGTATTTGGTTGAAATACATCATGAAAGAGCTTGCAAAATCTTCAAACTAGCCAATCTCCAATGGATCTTGAGTTGTTTGGATCATTATTTTTAATAAGTTAAATAACAATATCGCATTTCTCTGGACACCAAATGATTTTTTTTTTGGAGGGTGGGGAGTGGGGTTGATCTGTTCTTGAGGGCTTGTTTTCTCATGGAGAAAATTTTCATACTTGTGTTTAAGTTCACATGTTAATTCACGTGTTGGGCTTACTATTTGTGGGGTAATATCTACACATGAAAGGGTGTTGATTATAGTGTTGCAAATTCTAGAACAAGTGGCTGCATAACCAAATGTTGTGCAGTTAACGTTGTTTCTGCTTCATGTTAGGAACTTTTGTGAGCAGCTTTCTGATAATACGACCTACAAGCCTTAGAAACTTCTCTTACAAACTGGCAACAAGGCTCTAGTTGTGCTTGTTGGAGTTTAATGCAAGAAAGTCATTGCCTGAAATTTATTTCCTTGTTCAATCTACACCGCCTGGATTCTGCAGATCAGTTCCATTCTCGTGCATGCATAATGTTGACCTGTATATGTTGTTTTGTAAATTGACTTGCTACTCTAACCCCATGGGTAATGCTTTTTCATTGATGATTATTTGATCCCAGAAACAATGTTATTGCCTGTGCTAAGCATTTTGTTGGAGATGGGGGTACTCACAAAGGTTTAAATGAGGGGGATACTATATTGTCTTATGAGGATCTAGAGAGGATTCACATGGCACCATATCTAGACTGTATTTCCCAGGGTGTTGGCACTATTATGGTTTCTTATTCTAGTTGGAATGGACGCCAACTGCATGCTCACCATTTTCTCCTGACAGAAGTTTTGAAAGATAAGTTAGGTTTTAAGGTAAAGATTGCCTCTAATTTTTATTTCAGAATCTTCTATCTGTAAAATGAATGTTAAACTGACACTAAACTAAAACAATGATATGCAAAATTTGGTTGATTTTTTGCTGGCTTGTTAATCTCAAAGTTTTCTTTTTGGTGATCAATAAGACTCAACAACCTGACTTTTGAATCATTTAAATTTTGAAGTGTTTCTACCTTTTCTTTTTCTTCCTTTTCTTTTCTGGAGGGAGGAGATAGCAGGCTGTGTTGGAATATCACTCCTGCTTTAATCAAATACTTTTATGTTTTTATGGAAATGAATTTTTGAACGCCTGGGTATTTCGACTGGGAAGCAATTTTTTGTTGCAGGGTTTTGTGATTTCTGACTGGGAAGCACTAGACCGACTCAGTAAACCTCTCGGGTCAAACTATCGTCGCTGTGTTTCCACTGCTGTTAATGCTGGAACTGATATGGTAGAGATAGAACTCAAGTTCCTGTAAGCCTATAATAAAAGTTTCTTTCCTTGATTTATGCCCTTACTTCCCAATGTGCAAAAATATGCAGGTAATGGTGGGGCAAAAACATAGAGAATTTATGAAAGATCTGATTTTTCTGGCAGAATCAGGGGAGATCCCGATGACCAGGATTGATGATGCTGTTGAAAGAATACTGAGAGTGAAGTTTGTGGCTGGTCTTTTCGAATATCCCTTTGCTGATAGATCTTTACTAGATATAGTTGGTTGCAAGGTAACTTGCAGAATATCCAACACATAGTAATTGCGTAGTTCTCTCATTAGAAGATACAAAATTTCCCCATTTTCCAGCCAAGATGAATTACCTTTTCCATCTCTTTTAGGTTTTAAAATCATAAGTGAGAGGTAGACATGGTATACTTGTAGACAGTGATGTTCCCACTGTTGTATCATGCATCATTGTCACTGGATCTAATTTCCATCTGAGGTGGTAACCGACACCTTAATCGCAAAACTGAAATGGTAAAATCAATACTTCAAATAATTTTTTAGGTACTGTCAAATAAGTTTTTGGGTACTGGAATGCTGAATCCATCTGTGGATGGGGAGATGACTGATCAACATACAAAGGGAAGAGAGGAAAAAATATTGAATTTGGATATTTATGGAGGTAGGCAACACAGTAATGATAATGCCACCAGTTGGAGTACTGGAAACTGATTTAATAATGTGAACGGGGAGATCAAATCCCGAGTATTAGAAAAAGTTGTGCGTGTGCATACAGTTTGTACATCTATATCATTTTTTTTTCACCACTAGAGTTTGTAACTGATCTAAACCTTCATCTGTAGCTGCAGATAACACTGTTCAGTATATTCCTTAAGTTACCTTTCTTTATCTTAATGCTTTTATGCAGCTGCATAGAGAACTGGCACGTGAAGCAGTTCGCAAGTCCGTAGTTCTCTTAAAAAATGGGAAGGATCCAAAGAAACCGCTTCTTCCACTAGATAGAAGTGCTAAGAAGATTCTTGTTGCTGGGACACATGCTGATAATCTTGGATATCAATGTGGAGGTTGGACCATAGCCTGGAATGGGATGAGTGGCAGAATCACCATTGGTATGCAGTTCTGTGGATTTATCCCTAATGATGAAATTTAACTGATGTGCATGTAGATCCTCAGATGCCTAGGGGGTTTCTAGTTTTCTTTGAAGATGCTTCCTGGTAGGAATTTCTACTATTGGGGAAGTGCATAAATAATCCACCTGCCACATGCATTTGCTGCATGAGTACAAAGTGACACTTTATTGCAAGTTATTCATGTGAGTTCCTTGTCCGGATTTCATTTAGTTCTTAACTTGGATATGCTAACAACTATCTATTCAAGTTGATTTTGATCACTTGTTGGAATATTCCTGGGTTGCAAAAATTGCATTTGCATCTTTCTCAGGATGTGTCTGTTTGTGGGTGAGCGGGTGTGATGTAGGTGATAGGTCAAAGTGTGTTACTTTTTTCTCGCTAATGATTCTGTGTTTTCCTCTCACTCCCCTTTCTTGAGAAGAAAATAGAATGATAAAGAAAGAAAGAGAAGAAGCCAGCTTATAGACTTGGAACGTGTATTTAACGTCTTAACTCTCCTTTTAACTTGTATTGATCACTACGGTATCATGTTGGGGAACAAGATTTTGTCTGTTAAGTAGTTACTAGTTACACAAACAGGGAATAGTTCTCATGCCCTCCCCTCTCCATCTCCCATTGAACCCTTTCATGATTCTTGTAAGATCCCTGGTCAGTCCCTACAATTATGCAAATTCGAGTTTAGTGGCTAAACTGGCTGGCATTGCTATTTTGAAATGCCATTGCAATAATAAGTGTTACTGGAAAAATACACACACACTCTTTAGTACATGATGCTGTGAGTAAATGCAGGCATTACACTTATTAATGTCGCTTATGTTTCAGGGACAACTATCTTGGATGCCATTAAGGAAGCAATAGGAGAGGAAACCAAGGTGATTTATGAAAAAATTCCATCACCAGACACCTTAGCAAGCCAAGATTTTTCTTTTGCCATTGTAGCCGTTGGTGAAGATCCTTATGCAGAATTCACTGGTGACAATTCAGAGCTTGCAATCCCCTTTAATGGGGCTGATATAATAAGCTCAGTCGCTGATAAAATCCCCACATTGGTTATTCTGATATCTGGAAGACCTTTGGTTATAGAACCATGGCTCTTGGAAAAGATAGATGGTCTCATTGCTGCTTGGTTGCCTGGAACTGAAGGAGAGGGAATTACAGATGTTATATTTGGAGATTATGATTTTAGTGGCCGACTGCCCGTGACATGGTTTAGAAAGGTTGAGCAATTGCCAATGAATTTAAGAGATAATTCAGATGAACCTCTATTTCCATTAGGCTTTGGGTTAACATGCGAAGCGGGCAATTCTTTTGACTGAATAAATTGAAGGCCCAGATAAGCCCAAGGTCCAATATTTTGGATCAAATAGGGCAGCAAATATGGGTTCCTGTCGTTAAATTCCGAGAACCAATTCTATGCTTGTCATACACTTCATTCCAAGCTCGGTCTGCAAACCCCCGGTGGTCCATATCCGTATTTTCTCCTAGCTGTTTCATTGTTCGACATATAAATAATAGTGAACTTGGTGTTGAGATGACAATAATGAGGAGGTTATGTGCGATGGATATATCACATCAATGTTGCAAGTGTGCAAATCTCTGTCAATAAAAGGAAAGGGAATTCCGAAGACTAAGAATTGCAGAATCAGATTCGCAGCCACAATAATCTATCATGGTATGCTCCTTTTTTTCATCCATTTTCTCTTGTCCCAAGATGCCTCTAATTGTGGTACTGGAGTCTCTTTGTTTTACTCGAAGGGGCATTAATGTTATAAATAGATGGAATGCTGCTTCTGCTTTCCATTGCTTCTTCTTTTGCTTGTGTGTAAAACTAAGCCCTCGATAAGTAATTATTCTTCGATCTCTGATGACCAGATAAGCTTCGTAGGGAATCAAAATTACTTCAGCAGGCAACCTCACGAACCCTTTTAACATATGGCTAGAAAATTAGAGCTGCATTATTATCGAAAATATTATGAAGTATATTTCAACTAAAACCATTGTAGGAATCAAATATATAGTTGAGAAAATAGAGAGCAACTAGATAACCGAAAGTGTTAATAATTGACATAATATTTGTGGTTGTAATTGGTAACTTGTAACCAGTTAAGGTCTTGATTGAAATAGGAATAAAGTGAATGGAGGTGCTTTCATGTGCAAGTTGCAGAAAGGTTTCTCCTCCTTTAGAAAAAAGGATAGTGACTGTTCTTTGTCATTTATTGCTGAAAAAGCTAGTTGGGATGGGCCTGTTGCTACCAGCAATGAAACTGTATCACTTACGCCTATTGAATTTGATCACAGTAGATATATGCCGTCCTGTATCGGATGGATTGAAGGGAATGACAGCATCTATATGCAAGGGACATGGGTGGTCACTAGGCTTTTACCATGTTTGCTCCATTAAAGCACGATGAAATGGCAATGGTGGTATCAATGGGAGCAAGGCAGCAGGCTTGGCTTTTAACACCAGCCAATCTGGCTAAATGCTAAGTTCCAATCCTTGAAATCTTGAGGTGGATTTCACTCTGTTCCTCTTGCTGATAGTTTGCAGGCATCATTAGGCAATTAGTTAGACGAACAGGGGAAAAAAGAAGAAGAAATCTTGTGTGGAACACAAGATATATTGCGCTGCCAAACAAGATTGAGTTCAAATGAAACTTGAAACACATTTTTAGTGAACTTTTGGAAGTTACTTATAGCTCACAGATCATCACTGCGAGGATGATTAATTCATCGAAATGGAACGGATGGTTAAATCAATGCCATTGGCATCATAATAAAAAGAAATACTTTTTTGTCTACAAGGCATTGTAAATCATTAATTCAATGCCATGATTGATTCATAGGAAGATTCTTTGTGTGCCATGGATGCAAAACCTAACATTAACAAAAGCGAGCTACTTTACTGAAATTTCATGGCAATTGCAGTAATAATTCATCATGACTAAGTTGTCTCATTTGGCAGCAGTCATTAGTTCAACAAAACACTTAATTAACAAGAAGATTCTTTCTCCTCAAGGAGTAAAGGATGCTTAAAGGTCAAATGAAAATTCCCCCCACCAAGAGAGAATCTCTATGTCCACTTGAAAAGAGTATAAAATTATATGTCGGTAGTGTGATGGAATATGTTTTTTT
>Ga0325402_1005213_pt1 | contig 12141 bp, 6 predicted proteins | sample PopdelMetagenome_22_FD_207212 | JGI IMG/M metagenome (GOLD analysis project Ga0325402, IMG submission 207212) | Populus deltoides microbial communities from Bellville, Georgia, United States - Xylem-PdKOR-R3 | ecosystem: Host-associated > Plants > Phyllosphere > Stem > Wood/Secondary xylem...
CTAGAGTGGAAGTGGCTAGGTTAGCATATATATTATTACATCATCACAAGTAGGGCCTAACGTGAGCAAGAGATCGATGTCATCCATGAAAGATGCTAATATCTGTAATCCTCTAAATAAAGTTGGATGGTATAAAATAATGCTGAGAACATAGCACTAATGAGTAATGATTAAAGTTGGGGGATGAAATGAAGGAGATAATGTGCTCAGCTGCCCATCTAAAAGCAGAAAACTCTATGCACCACTACTTTGCTAAGCAAGGGAAGCAGTCAATGTGAAGACTTGGCCTTCGATCCCCATACAAGATTTGTGTGGATATAAAAGAGATGTCTGTCTTGGATGTAAGAGACACCTCCCATAGAAGAAGAGACATGTCCTTGGACTTTCCTTGAAACATTTATGATGAACAGACATGGGAAAGAGAGTTTCACAAGCTAAGGAACCTATAACAAAAGCAGATAAGATGAACTCCAAAATTAACCAAAAAAAAAACTAAATTTGGTTTGTTTTTCATTTGTATCACTGCTAAGATTGTTTATTCAACACATCAGAAAATTCTCCTCTAACTGGAAGTTGGTAGGCTGACTGATGTGTGGTACTGTCCGGCCTAAATTAATATATATCTTTGATTATTGTCCTTGAAATGATTTTTGTCCCGAAATTGAGGAAATTAAAGCTATGATCAAGATTGAGAGATGGATTATCCATTTATTATTTCCTTTTGAAATTCCAACTCCACAGCCTGCATCCATCACCACCTTTTAAACCTTTCTCAAAATTCCAAATGAATCATCACTACAGGCAGGCTGAGAAATTAATCTACAATATGGGACAAGGAAATCCTTCATATGTTGTGTGCTCAAATGGTTTCCCTTCATGTTCATGGGATCATAAATAGGATCGAGCAATCATTTCTCCATTATTTTCAAGCTTGATGAGGAGTTGATTTCTTGGTCTCCAAGATCGATGTCTAGATTTTAGGAAAATCTCACAGACATTCTGATTAGTGGATAAGTACTGATTAATTACTATGCCAAGCACTGAAGGTAGAAAATTAGGAGAACGATGATTTTCTCCCTTAATTAACAACACCAAATACACATTGGCACGAAGAACAAGAAAAGGTAATTAACCATCTCATACTAAACCCTAGCTTGCATTACAATACTACCTTGCATATATTACTTATAGTTGTAAACCCTAGACCAATTAAGTAGTGCTATTATTGGCTTAGTTGAACACAGGCACATCTCCTACACCGAGCACTGCAGCCTCGTCAGAGAGGGCATTTCTTGGAACAACATATCCACCATTACTAATACCCTGTTGAACTTGATAAGTACCATTTCCTGCAGTTTGTAACTTCTGTTGCTGCTGTTGTGGTGTTGGGTTCTTTCTCTTCTTCTTCTCATAAGCTATCCCTCTAGCTTTAGACTGTGCATCTCTCACTTCCCTTAAGTACAATCTCACAGCGCGTGCACCAAAAGGGTTCGTCTCAGGCAGTCCACCGTTCTCTTCAAAGGCGGCACGGAGACGGCCGATGAGAGCATCAAGGCTGCCCCATGCTTGCTTGAGAGGGCAAGAGCAAGGACACGGTGGATGGGGATGGCCAAAAAATGGGCAATTTTCGCTATGCACCTTGGTCTTGCCAAACTGATCAAGATACCTCAAGAACTCCAAAACATGGGCACCACTGCACCGTGCCAGTGCCAGTGGTGGCCTGTGGTTTCTCAGGTACTGTCCGAAAGTGTTCCAGTCTCGTCGCTTTTGAGATTCGTAACGACTCAATGGAAGTGGTATTGATATTGGAGATGGTGGTGATGGTGATGGTAGTAGCAGTCCTTTCTGCAATTGGTCGTTCCTAGAAGCTCCTGACGAGCCACTCCTCGCAGAGTTACATGAAATGTTGGCCGCAGCGGCGGCGGCGGCAACAGCAGCTGACATGTTGGAGGTCTTGTGGGTGGTGGAGATAAGAGATTGCTTTTTTCCGTGAGGAATCACATAAGATGGGGAGAAGGGGAGGGGGGGAAGAACTCATGGAAGAGAAGAGAGACGTGTGAGAGAATATATAAAGCAAGGGCTCAAATCCTCGAAGCGAGGGATTGCAAGGAGAGAGGAAGGGTTGATGTGAGATGCAGAGAAGGAGACAAAAGAGGGACCCATGCAAAGAAACCCACGTCCTGTAAGTGATGACGGTTTGAATATCATATCACCATTGTCACTTACTTCAGAATTTTTTCACCATTGCCCCTCCTCTTTGTTTTTAGCTCACCTTTGTTCGAGTCTTCGAGAGGCCATCCTTTACTTAGGGTACGCTCGTTGTGAATGATGCTCTTATACGGCAAACTGCGGTATTGTCGGCATAAACAAATACATTATAGTATTTTCTGTGATTATAGTTTAAAAAAATTAAAAATATAGTTTTGATACAGTGATTAATCAAATACTTTAAATTTATATTATATCGCACCATCTCACATAAATAAATAAAACTTTAGCTTTGAATTTGTTAAGTTAACTTGAATCTAACTATTGTTTTAAATAAAATTACAAATCAATACTTGAAATGATTTCACTTTAAACAAATTTTTTTAAAAAAACACTCTTGGGTTGTAGGTTTATATTATAATTTTTAATAAAGATATGAAAAGAAACCTAACAAGAGTTAAATTTCAGGTTAACAAATATCATTGAACCTATATTTCAGAATGAGATAAATTTAAAGAGTATTTGTTTAAGATATAAAAACATATATTACATATTTTTTATAAAGTACACCGCAATGATTTTTTTTAATCATCTAGTAGGTGGTTGAGTGGTAAGAGCTTGAGATCAAGGGGTTTGCTTTTCATGTGATTTTAGATTCGAGCCATATGGTTGCTAATATGATGGTCACTGGAAGTTTACATGGTCGTTAATTTCAGAGCCTATAAAATTAGTCGAGGTACGCGCAAACTAACCTGGACACGCACGTTAATAAAAAAAATACACCACGTTGCACAAGTCTTAAATGAAACTTTAGCTTTGAAACTTTAGCTTTGAATTTGTTAAGTTAACTTAAATCTAACTTAAAATGATATTGTTTTAAATAAAATTAAAAATCAATACCTAAAATAATTTCACTTTAAACAATTATTTTAAAGAACACTCTTCTAAGTTAATTGGGTTGTGGCTTCATATGATAATTTTTTAAAAAGGTATGAAAAGAAACCTAACAAGAGTTAAATTTCATATTAACAAAAATCATTGAATTTATATTTCAAAATAAGATAAATTTAGAGTGTGTTTGTCTAAGATATAAAAACATATATTATATGTTTTTTGTAAAGTACACCGCAATGATTTTTTTTAAACCATCTAGTAGGTGGTTCAGTGGTAAGAGCTTTGAACCAAAGTATTTGTTTCTTCTATGGTCTCAAGTTCGAGTCATGTGGTTGCTAATATGATAGTCACTAGAAGTTTATAAGATCATTAATTTAAAGACCGTGAAAATTAGTCGAGGTACGTGCAAATTAATCCGGCCATCCACATTAATAATAATAAAAAATATACCACGGTGTGCAAGTCTTATATAAACAAAGAATCTCTTCCGGAAAAGAACTTGGTCACGAGTGAAAATTGATAAGAGAACAATCTGAACACTTGGCTTAGAACCAAATTATTATCGATTGATGATGACTGATGTTACTGTTGAATTTCAAGGATGTGTAGAAAGCATGAAACACACATACCTGCTTGAATGAATGAATGAATTCTGCATATAAATTAATATGGACGATGAATGAGTTGAATAATCATATCTTAGCTATATTTTTTTAAAAAAATTAATATTTTTTGTAGTTTTTTATTGTTTTGATGTATTAATATATAAAAAAAAACATTAAATTTTTTTTTCCACGCTGTAAAACAGGCCGGCAGCATTTATATGTTGTTCTTGCATTGAGTTAATAAGTCATGACAAGTATCATTTATAGAGCCTGCAAATGAGGACGGTAACTTGACCACGCCATTAATGACGTATTGCAAGGTTGTGTTAATGCATGGCCCTCAGAGATTCTTGCTCTGATGATAAGATGTTTCCTGAAACCCCAGTTGTGTTGTGTCTCCCTCTCTGTTCATCCATGATCGATTTAGTGTTTTTTTTCAAGTAAAAAATGTCAAGAAATTTCGACAAAATACTGAAGTCGAAGAGATAATATAGTTAATGACCTGCCTGCGTTCTTCGCAGATAATATATTAATTAATAGGTTACGGTTGATGGAAACAATATAGTATATTGAAATAAGAAAAAAAAATCTATTAAAAAAATTATCTTTCTTATATAAATTCTATTAAATCGCACGTGTTATATATATATATATATATATATATATATATATATAATGACCAAGTGAATTGCACGTGTTATTAGTTTCAAAGAGAAAACCCCATAAATATTTTATTCTGTGGCAGTAAAACTTTGTTACAAAACTTAAGTAGACAATAATTTTAACAATGATTATTACAGGAAACACTAAAAAGGGGTGGCATTTTTACTGTATATGAACACTGTTTACACTGAAGATAAACACTAACAAGTTGTAGTTGTAGTGGATTTACTGTTTGTATTTTAATAATTCATTTTGGTTTGAATCCCATGATAATTGCTTTTTTTTTAGGTAAGGATGGGATTGAAAGAACAGAAAACGACATTAAATATAAGTAGCATGCCGGAGATTTTATACAAAATATATTTAGGTTCTTTATTTTTAAAAATAATATAATTTATATAATTTTGATCTTTTTAAATTTGAAAAACTCTATTTGTATTATTCTTCGATCCAGAGGTCAAAGAGAGAGGTCATCAGATTCCAGTGATGAGAGAGAAAATCACCATTCAAGCTATTTTCAACCACCAATTTTTTTTTTGTGTCCATGGATTTCATGCGACGAGGAAGCTTCGATGTTGGTGTTTTGAAGCTCTCAATATTGCTTGAAAAACAAATCTAAATCAAAAAAGATAAATTTAACTCGGTTTGATATCAGGTTTTCAGATTTTTTTTGGCTTAATAGATTGGTTTGTGGGTGTTCCAAGAGTATTGGTAAGGTTTTTAGGGTTGAAGTGACTTAAAAATTGGGTTTTTAGGGATAAAAAACATCACCCTATTTTTTCAGTTGTCACAGTGGTGACAAGAACCTAGGCTCGTCGATGACACGTTGTCTGCGTAGTTTTTTCCTTAAAAAAAATAGATCATCAACCCTTTTAAGAAATTAAAACAAAATAAATCAAACTCATACACATGGGCTTGGGCTTGAAAACCCACCACAACACCTGAGATTTTCCTTGCAATGGCCGTAATGCATTGGGCCATAAGCCTGCGCGTCTAGGCTCTTTTTTGGCCCATGTTTGCTTTTATATATATATATATATATATTTAGGTTAAATATAAATTTAAAGTAAAATATTATTAAACCTGATTAATTTTATAATTCAGATATGTTAGACGAGTTAAGCCACAAGATCAGAGCTATTATTATTTTTTTAATTTTTTTAAATTTATATTTCAATCAATATCACCCCTCTATGATTTTATTTTCTTATTGAACCATTTTTAAATAGAGATTTTGTTTTAATTATTTTGAGTGCATTTATTTTTTAATATATGCTTCATGTCATTTTTCTTTGAAAAAGGTTGGTGAAATGAGATATATATATCCATCACAATTATTGCAGGTTTCTTATACACCACCAATTTTCAATTATTGATCATTCAATCTTCTTTCCACAATAATTACAAAATCTGACTTGAAGGCGTGTCCAAGTTAAGGTTTATATTATAGATTGAAACTCATATTAATAAAAATATATATATATATATATATTAATATTAAATGATATCATAAATAAAATAATAAAAAAATCAAGCGAGCTGATTGACGGCATGATTGTCCAGGTTTTACATGTTTTTATTATTTAATATAAAATAATAAATAATTGCAAATCTTTATCCTTACAAAAGGAGAGCCTTGCCAAAGAAATCTTGAAAAAAAAGGGGTTTGGCTTTGGTTAAAAAGAGCAACGATTCTATGAAGGGTAAAATCAAAGAGTGATAGAGCAAATCAATGTGATTGACTGGGCAGTGAAGTGATGAAGGGACTTTATTGTCTTCCTCAGCTTTCTTGCCGAGAAAGGAGCGTCCGAGACATCTTTATCTGATGAGCCGGTCCCTGTAGGTGGCTGGTTGCAATGTTACATCTTGTCAAGATGTCAAATCCATCGGGTACTTTTTTTTCCCTTTCTTTTTTGTCTTCTGGGCTATTATTTAATCAAAAAATCGAAGGCCTCCTCTTGTTTTCTTGCCAGATGGAGACTAGGAATAGCCATGGCCATCACATTTCCCAGCTACTTTCCCTCTCATTAATTTCCCTTGGTTCTTTCTTTTTATTACCTGTTTATAGTTTGATACAGTTTTTTTTTTTTAAAGGGTACCTGATTGTCCTGCATGCATGCCCCATTGGACTAGTTCCTTGGACCATGGCTGCATTATGAGTGGACACCAATGCATCCAAGAATGTTTTACTTACCGTTGGTTATTGCAACATGATTATCCATGGTTATTACCTTCTCTTTGTTCTTGCTCTTTGGATCTGTCATTGTTGTTGCAGCTTTTTGTAAATTGCTGAATGACAAATTTGAAATGGAGCTTCCATTTTCAATAAAAGAGATTGAATTCCTATTCCTTCCAACCTGACAAGGTTCTTGGCAAAAGAAGAAGGGTTGGTTGTATTATCTTGGCTTGGTTCAGATGATTTTCTGTCATTTCAAGTTTCCATGATCATGGAACTTGAACGTAAAAAATGTACAATGATCAAAATGCATGGAAACTTCAAATTCAAATGTTACTTAAGAACTCTTAGGATCTCAATTCCCTGTGCCAGGAATCTGATTGCATTACAAAGATTTGAGAAGCCCCTTTCTGGAAATCTGACTTTGGACATCAACAACCTCCCAACTTTGCTTGACCAGTAGCTATCATTGTGTGTTTCGGACAGGGATTGCACCTACAAGCTGTCCATGAGGGCTTTGCTTGACCAGTAGCTATCATTGTGTGTTTCAGACAGGGATTGGGCACCTACAAACTGTCCATGAGGGCTTGTGTGCCCAGAAAAGAGCCAGAGGGATCGAATGTGAACTCGAGTTTGAAAAGGTGTATACGCATTCTCATCAAATTTTTACATTCCATAGTTTCAAGAATGAGTAAAAGCCCAAACAAAATTGCTTCCTATTTCACACAAAACTTGTACAACTTTCAACTGTTTAAAACCCTTAGCAAACCACACCATAAATACACTACCCCGGCTAGATGATATTATATTCAAGTAAAGCTTACTGAGGTGGTAAGCCAAATCGCCCCCACTCTCTTTTACTTTTTGTTAAGCAGGTGAGCAAGGTTGCGAAGTTCCTCAAATGCATGCATTGTTTCTGCATCAAATCCTCCAGCAAACTGCATAAGGCAAGAAAAAAATCATTAACTTTTGCTATGCATTGTTTTTCTTTCCCCTTCATAAACATTATTTATGATGTCTGTGGGCAGAGAAAAGTTGATTTTTCCTGTGCAAACCATGCTGCCTTGAAAAATATTAGTTACTTTACCCCATCTCTATGTTCGTAATAAATGTCAACCAAACCAAACAGTTGAGTTCATGAATCTCATCTCACTCTGAGAGGTACTTTTCTTTCTGGTACAAAAAGTGATCTTGTTGGTGCAATAAATCAAGATGAAATAAAATGAACAGCCACAAAATTGCTTATCTACAAACCTGATGGATTCTGAAAGCAAATCTGACCCCTTGAAGTAGCATATAGTCCAGAGCAGGGTCTTTCTCTAGTGCTGCTGCCTTAGACTGGATTTCTGTAGCTACCCTCTTCATGTACTTCTTTGCCAACTTAACTGAGCCAAACTTTATCTACAACACGAGTTGTTGATTAATTGCCATGTGAAGGTCATTGAAAAATACTTGATGGAAATGCAGCATAAAATTGGCAGTAAGGGTTGTACCTAGAAAATTTCTAGGAAGTATTCAGGAATTACAAGAAGCTTACAATCACATGGATGTCCAGCTTAAACAGAAGTACAAAATCTTAAACCTTTTCATTTCCTCAACTCTACTGGTTAATCCAAAAGCCATCATTTTCGAATGTATCAGTTGTTTTCCATTGTTCACCTCTTAGTCATCTGTATGTCCAGTTTTAACAAAAAGTGCAAAATGTTGAACTTTTCAATTCCTCGAACTCTAAAGCTTAATCCAAAAGCCATCCTTTTGAAATAACCATTGGTCGTTGTTAATTGTTCGATTCTTAGTACTGTATTGCCATCTCCTCCAAAGGAAGATGGACCAGATTTTATTCCTTCTTTTCTTGTGTCCAGATCTTGTAATGTTTAACTTGTAAACTAACTAGTGAAGAATGAAATGAGAACGTCATGGCTTACCTTGCTAATAATTCCGTTGTCAAGCATCCAATCTGAGGGAATTTGGAATTCTTTGCAATTACGCATCAAAGACTCTCTTGTTCGTAGAAGGGTATAAACAGTGCGTTCCATCCTGCAGAGTGTATCAAATTAATATACACTGAGACAAATTATTTCAGGATAAAACATTAGCAGATGGCAAAATTTCAGGTTCTTACTTCTCAGACAAAGCAACCATTTTCTTTAGTGCAATGTCACAAGGAACTCTGGGATCATTCTTGTAATACGATACTTCAGATTCCAACTTCTTGAGATCACTATACCCAAACGCTGCTTCTCTCAATGTGTCAGCTTTCTTTTCTGGCCAGTCAAAGTGCTTCAGGACTGCCCTTTCATCCACCTTCACGTAAATGAAAGCACCATGAGGATGATATAACATCTTTTTGTCATCCATATATACTATTTTCCCTTGTTAATTTATCTCCTTTTAAGTATGGATACCGTGGTGTGTAGCAAAGTTTCTACTTTAAATTCCATGTCATTTGGATTTTCAACGTAATTCTAAACCACAAAATCTTCAAGATTACATCATAAACATGCTGCAAATAGGGTGTAATATTAGTTTTTTAGTCACTAAAGCATTTGAAATATTCTTGCTAAAATGCTTTTCTCATCGCCTAGGACTAAAACCCAAAGGAAAAAAAATTGTCGACTCCGACAATGTTTCTAACCACGAAAAAAACTTACAAGAAAGCCAAGTTCATCATCAAGCCACTTCACAAATGCCACAACATCTTCGATGTCTCGGTAAACAGCACCATTGACCTCTCTGATCAGTGAATTGACAAATTCCCCTTGAGTTTCAACATCTGCCTTGATCTGAGGAAAACAAAACAGAATTACTACTAAGCATTTAAACTTCTTTTACTGCACAAAAGTGTCAAAAATATACGTTTTTGGACTCCATCTGAAAATAGTTATAAAGAAGTGAAAACTTGCATCCTCACAATAGCAAATCCAATCCCAGAAAGCTTTAAGCATACAAGCTTTCATTTCTTTACTCTGTCTTCATGGTAAAATAAAAAAAGCAGTTATCTTTTAACACATTGCAAGCAAGCTATTCAATGACAACACTTGTAGTTGATCTTTGGATAAGAAGTAAGATTTCACTTACAGCAATCAAATGTGATGACCGGTTTTCAATTTCACCAATCATGTTGCTCCGAACATTTGCAACACCTGAGGCATCACAGATTCCTCCATTTGAAGACTCCTTTCTTGAGTCTCTCTTCATCAATGAATGGTAAAACTCTACGACTTGAGGTGCTCGCTGCACCACTCCTGCAGTAGTGTTCTTCACTGAGAACTTTGGAGGTGGTGGTGGAGGAGGAGGTGGTGGTGGAGGTATTGGTGGGAGTGAAACTTGGGCTGAACCTTCCTCTTTAGGTCCAGAAACAGAACATGAGGGTCTTGGTGGGGGATTTGGAACACGCAAAGCCCTTCTCTCAACATCTAATGGACCTACAATTTTTTTGGTCTCTTGGCAGTATGCAAGGATTTGAGGTCTTTGAATTATATCAAACTCATACTTTTCAGAACTTACAAGCTCTACTTCATTTTCCATTTCTTTTATACACATAAAACCATCAGATTGCCTTCTCCTATTCGGTACCAACTCCTCTACACAGAACTTTGATCCACTTATAGAGTGTCTTCTTCTTGGACTTCTCCCATCTTCCGATTGCACCCAATTTTTATCTTGGCATTCTAAGTTTGGCACGTCTTCATCAGTAATAGGCCATTTCTTCAACTTTTTAATCAAATTTAATCTCCTTTTACTATTATATTCCAAGCAGTCACTACTCTGGCAAGACATTAAGCCAGCAGATTCGTTACTCCTCTCTACCGATTTGGGGCTTGAGGACTTATCTGAATTCATTGTTGAGCATGAATTACGCAATTCATCTCTTAAACATGAATTGACCCACCTCAGATAGGCTAGCTCCTCAACCTCATTTAGTCTGCTCATCTGTAGACCCTCAACTTGTTTGCACAAATCTTCATTTGTGTGCCTTAGCAAAGATGCCTCAGCCTTAATTTTTGCAACAATGTCACTCTGATAAAATTCAAGAGAGAGTTCAGTAGTGGAACCTGGCCAGTAATATTAAACTTAAGACTCTTCAGGCAAAAAGAAAGGAGATTATGATAGCACCAAATCAACATCATTGGTCCTCTGTTTGGTTTCCAATAAAAAAAAGTAACTAATGATGGAAATAGACTACACCATGGATCAAAGAAGCCATTATCAAGACAAAATTAATCAATGCCAAAATAATAAAACATTGAAATTCTGTGCTTGCATTGAAGGTAATTGAGTGATAGAAATAAAACCCAAACAAATTAAATCATTAGATTAATCAATTTCATCAAGCAAACAAAGCATCCAAAACTAGAGGAACGGGAGTTGATTTTTACCTCAGAAGCCTTGGCAAGGGAAGGTAATTGAGACTCCATAGAAGAGAGTTTGCAAGCAAGATTCCTCTTATCCATCTGCAGCTCCTTATTCAACCTCCTCAATTCCACAACTTCCATTTCAAGATTCCCCAATGAACTCTCATGCCCTTCCCTTTTCAATACCTCTTCGTTTCTCTTCTGTGAAATCAAACACAACTCATTCACTTGTTCACAAAGACCACTTTTTTCAGACTCCAAAACCCCAATTCTCTTACAAAGCTCATCCACCTCATTTTTTCTTGCTTCAAGTTCCCTTTCAATATCAACTACTCTCCCATTCCTCTTAAGCTCTGATAACTCTGCTTGCAACTTAAACTCCCTTTCTTTTGATTCTTGAAGCAATCTCCTTAATTGGTCTAATTCCACAAACAAATCTCTTGACCCTGAAGATTGTCTCCTGTGATTTCCCTGGTAGGCATGTGGGTGTATCTGGCTTCGTGTAACTGAGCAAGATAAATCACCAATGAGTGATCTTTTCACTCTTGAATGAGAATTCACAAGGAGGTTCTTTTGGTTTGTAATATCTGAACTTGCTAATGGAAATTTCTTGGTTGTTACTGTGATTGTTTGTGTTTTGGTTTTTTTATCAGCCGTGAAGCCTTTCACTATATGTGAACCCCATGAAGACTTGATCTTTGAAGCATTGTTGTTGCTGTTTCCTTTAGTGTTTTGTGACTTTGGTGCTTGGTTTTGATCAGCAAATCTTGTTGCTTTTGTTTTAGTTTCAACTGGGTTTTCCTCTCTCATTTTGTTGAACAAAAATTGATCAAACTTTCTCCTCTATAAAATGAACATGAAAAACAAAAGGGTTTCGATCATTCAAGCTAAAAAGAATCAAAACCCGTTTTTGAAGCTCAAAAATGGGTTTTCTTCATCAAAGAAGCTAAGAAAGCTAAAAAATCAAAACAAGAACTTGGGCTTGTCTTAAATGGAACAGAAAGCAGGAATTTGAATTTGAAGAGGAGCTGTTTGAATGGTAAAGTAAGCACTAAACGGTGCTAGAAATGAAAAAACAATGATTATAAATGGAAGCTCCGGTTTTCAAGATCAAGAACTGTTGGAGAGAGTGAAGAGCTATATTGTTGCAAGAAAAGGTGGCAGCTTTTTTTTATTGCAAGAATTTGAACGTTTGAAATTTGAATTTGTTTTTCTTACAATAAAAAAACATTTTTTTTTT
>Ga0325402_1005215_pt1 | contig 12139 bp, 10 predicted proteins | sample PopdelMetagenome_22_FD_207212 | JGI IMG/M metagenome (GOLD analysis project Ga0325402, IMG submission 207212) | Populus deltoides microbial communities from Bellville, Georgia, United States - Xylem-PdKOR-R3 | ecosystem: Host-associated > Plants > Phyllosphere > Stem > Wood/Secondary xylem...
TTTTATATTCAGTTTATTATGAATTTTGAAGATTAATTTAATTGGGTTTTAAACTTTTGACTTGTAAAAAAGTTATAAATATATTTGGTTAAATATAACTTTGACCTAAATCAAAAGTTTTTTTTTTCTTACTGTGATGGGTCAAATTCTTTGTTTTATCATAAGTTTTTTAAAAATAACTTTTAACCCATGGTTTCTACCTATAATGTATCTTCTTCTTTTTTTTAAAAAAATATTATTTTAAATTATTTATGTCAAACATACTCTTAAGTTAAATTAAAGTTGTTATAACTTATTTTCATTATAAATTATTTATATAAAATAAATAATTTATTTAAATACAAAAACAAATACAACTAAAATATAAAAATAATAATGATCAAACTTAAAAATACTTTAAAAAACGAGTTATTAAAACAAAATTGAGGTAAGGTATTTTAACTTAAATATTCTATAGTTTACGTATTAAAATCAAATAAATTTCACACAAGTTTTAAGAAGTATGGATTATTAAAAATAAAAAATATTATTTTAACATATTTTTAAATAAAAAATCCTTTAAAAAACAATTATTAAAAAAATCTCGCAATTAATGTACTAAGAAAAGAAAAGGGTGTCAATTAAAATAACTGTAAGATTAGAGACTTATGTGGATATTAGCCTGCGAAGGGGGCTACGCATACAAAAAGAACAAGGCACAGTTGCGCAACCAGATCCGTCGACAAAACCCTCTTTACTTTCCCATACCCAAAAAAAAAAAAAAAAAATCCGAAATTCGAATTTTCACTTTCAATAATAACCACAAGGATAAACCCCCGTCTCAAAATTCCAATTAATTAATTTATAAAATAAAAAGAGAACAACCTCTAAATCCTCTCTCTCTCTAAAAAATTTTCAAAATCCCTCACTATGGCCTTTCACGTAGCTTGCCCAATTACATGGTTAGTATTATTATTATCTTCACTACTATTAACACTATAACCCCCTTCTGTCTCTCTTATTTCTCCTCTTTTCTGTCTCTCTCGCGAGAGAGTTCTTATTTTTTTTTCAAGGACTGATACGATATCGTGTTTGTTTTGTCTCTCTCTCACTTGCAGTCGCCGAATTTGTTTTTGCCCGCTAGGTTTTACGCGAGATCTCCACTCTACGAAATCTAAGGCTGACTACCTGTTCGATTTAGCGAGAATCGATGAGTTTTTGAAGGATCCTTTTGGAATTAGAGCTTCCAGGGAAGGGACTGTCCAGGTCTCCGTTCCCAAGGTTGTGCCCGTGTCTGTGCCGGTTCAGATTCATCCGCCCCAGTCGCTCGCGGTCGTTCCGGGGAGAGATAGAGGAGGTGATGGTGGTGTGGGCGTCGTGGTGGAGGAGGCTGTGTCAGCGCAGACTAAGCGCGTGGCTATTCAAAGGCAGGCTGCTGCTGCTAAGGCATCTGCTGAGTATTATGCTAAGAAGGTCGAGTCTGGTGATACCGCGGTGAGATTTTTTTTAATGCGTTTGTGTAATTAATTTGTATTTTTTCGCAACCGGTGTAATTGAATTTTAATATTTTTTTTCTTTTGTTGTGAATGGATTTTGTGTATAATGTGAATGTGTGTGTTTTTTGGTTAGCAAGGCTTTCGATTTCTTACTAATAATTGGCCCTTTGCATATGTTTGGATTCTTTCATTTTCAATGTCTAGATACCGATATTAGGTTCTTGTGTGCGGAATGGCAATTGTTGATTTCTTTTACTAGTTGCTAAATTTTGGTTTAATGGATACTTGTGTTGAAATTTTTGATTTGGGGTTGTTTTGGTAGCTAGTTTATTGAATGTGAACTGATTTTGGGTGTCTGCAGTAGTAGCTTTGAACTTGTTATGGTGGTTTGGAGTTCAATGATGAAGTACAAACTGTTTTTACCATCCAACTGCTTATCTGCAACCAAATGCTATCTATATAATTCAATTAATAGAACAGAAGTTAATTACACTGCGATGTTTGATTTTCTAAGGCAGTTTTTGAGTTTGACCTAATCTTGGATTTACTTAAAAAGTATAAAAGTCAGAGGTAGTTGAGACTCAAAACAAGTACCAGCACTCGTTCATTCGCTAAATGCTCGTTTGTGTGGGACTTGTAATTGTTTTTCTTTCTAATATTTTGGCTGTTCAATTCGTGTTAGTGTATTTTAATTCCTATGGAGATTGGGAAGAAATCTATGAACTCTTATTGGCATATTCATTATTCACTTGTTATTGGACAGCATGGTATTCCAACCCTTCTAATGCACTAAAGCCTTCTCATCTAGATGCATGAGCATGTTTATTTATGAACAAATCCTCCTGTTGATGAGCTGTGGAAATCGGGGGGGAAAATCTGTTGGTTGTTATTCTGATATCATGTACTATACCATTTGCAAAATCTAATCACCTATTGCTCATTTTAGGTAACCTCAAAAGATATTTCAGAAGAAGATGCAAGTCCATTGTGTCGGATGTGCTTTGTGGGTGAAACAGAAGGAAGTGAGAGAGCTAGGAAGATGCTCCCATGCAAAAGTTGTGGCAAGAAGTACCACAGGAGCTGTTTGAAAACTTGGGCTCAGCATAGAGGTAAAACTCATTGGGTTATAATCTTTGAAGGCTGCTGTTTTTTTTCTTTTTTTTCCTTTTCAATTTCTCATAAGTCTATTGATGGTAGATTTATTTCACTGGAGTTCGTGGAACTGCCCGTCTTGCCGAACTTGTGAGGTACTCATTGATATGCATCATCGATTAATTAAATCCATTGCACCCTACTTTTTCTGGGCAAGAAATCTAGATAAGTTGTGGATCTCCAAACAGTCATTGCTATGTAGCCATGTCTGTCCTTCTTTGCCTTCTGTGCATCTGATCGTTGTATCTTTTGAAAACTATAAAGGCCATGAAATATTAGAGTTAAACGTTCATTTTTAGTGTTTTGTTCACGCTATTCTTCAAAGTCCTGAAAACAGATGATTTAGTCATGTTCTGCATAGTTTCTGTGTGCTGGAAGCGTTGTCGTCTCGTATCATATTTTTAATATGTTATCATTGCTTTTACACTTTGAATCTTCTTCTTTCCAAAGGTATGTCGAAGAACCGGAGACCCAAATAAGTTTATGTTTTGCAAAAGGTGTGATGGCGCTTTCCACTGTTATTGCCAGCATCCTCCACACAAGGTGATGGTAATTGCTTGTTTTTTGGTGTCATATCTAGATCAGAATGATCTTATTAACAGTGATTTCTGAATAGTGCAGAATGTCAGCTCTGGACCATACTTGTGCATCAAACACACAAAATGTCACAGCTGTGGATCTACTGTTCCAGGAAATGGATTAAGTGTGAGGTACTGGTTATCAAGAGCTACCCTTTGCACATAAATATGGTCTTTTTTGCACAATTGATTACTTTCAAAACTGTGAAAAATGCATATATTGTGCTTTTAAATAGACATTTATTGCTTTGTGACTAATGGGACCCTTGGATACATAAATGACTTGTCATTTCTTGTATTAATCTCTCTTAAGCTTGCTTTTCAGCAACATACCCGTTAATGAGGGTGCCAACCCACTCTCTGACCCATTATGTTTGCAATTTGATACTGTGAGTGTGACCCTTGTCCGAGTATACATGACAATTTGGAAACAGATTGTTTAGTAAAGCTGCAACGATGATGAATTTGTTTGATTTATGCACTGTTGATAGTTATCTCTGATTTAGACTTCCCCATTGATCTTTAACATGCAATATAACCAAAACTGAAGGAAACAACAGAGCATGATTTTGGTACTTATTGGGTGAAGTTGTTTATCTAAATGCAGTAGTTATATATAATCCTTGTGTGTTTGTACTTGTCAACAAGGGCTTTTGTCTTCTTTATTTCTTGCTATTAGTAGGTTCATTTATCTTTTATATTCTAAACATCCAGGTGGTTTCTGGGATACACTTGCTGTGATGCTTGTGGAAGATTATTTGTGAAGGGAAACTATTGCCCTGTTTGCTTGAAGGTATTTTCCACTTCATGTTACCTTTGGGCTGTGTGAACTTTTCATGTAAAATAAAAGGTTTGGGTCAATTACCAACTACTAGCAAGCTGTTGTGATTGATCTTTATATCTAAATGCTTCATCATCAGGCCAAAAAATGTCCTTGATGATTTTGGTCTTGTAACTTGATGTTTATACTTCCGAACATGAATGAACTGTCATTATATGTTTTGGCTCAACCTTGTAGGTTTATAGAGATTCAGAATCAACTCCAATGGTTTGCTGTGATATTTGCCAGCGATGGGTGCACTGTCATTGTGATGGCATCAGGTTTATCTCTAATAAAGCTTTCTTGAGCAGTTATTTGGAGGAAGTAGTTTTTATTTTGAGAAATGAGATATCTTATTCTGGGAGAAATATTTTGCAGTGATGAAAAATATCTTCAGTTTCAAGTAGATGGAAATCTCCAGTACCAATGTGCCACATGTCGTGGAGAGTGCTATCAGGTTTGTTTATTGCAGAAATCTCTCTCTTCTCTATTGGTGTGTTCACATGTGGCTTGTCTTGCGTGTTGCAGTGATCAAGTTCCTTTCTTACTTCTGAAATGTTTACTTCCAGGTGAAGGATCTTGAAGATGCTGTTCAAGAGCTATGGAGACGACGAGACAAGGCTGATCGAGGTTTAATTGCAAGCTTGAGGGCTGCTGCTGGGTTGCCAGCTCAAGAAGATATATTTTCTATTACTCCTTATTCAGATGATGATGAAAATGGTCCAGCAGCACCAAGGAATGATTTTGGGCGTTCTATAAAACTCTCTCTCAAAGGGTTAGTTGAAAAGTCACCAAAGAAGAGCAAGGATCATGGAAAGAAACATTTGAATAAAAAAAATCCCAAGAGAAAAGGTCCTCATGCTGCTTCTTTTAGTAAGACAGAATCATATCAGCATGAAAGTCACTCTTATGAACATGATTCAGGTGATGAGAAGAATAATGATACAGAGTCTCAAGCAAAAGGAGGATTGGGTAGATGTTCTTCTCCTGTTGCTGGAATTGTGAATCACACTGAAGGAATTTGCTCTATCAATCAGCCAGGGGCTTTGAAACACAAGTTTGTTGAAGAGGTGATGGTGAGTGATGGAGAAAGGACATCCAAAATTGTTAAAATTAAGAGTAATAAGCCTCATGATTTGGATAGTGGGGATGATGCTGAAAAACCCAGCAAGTCAAAATCTGTTAAGGCAAAGAAATTAGTAATAAATCTAGGTGCGCGAAAAATAAATGTTTCTAGTTCTCCAAAATCTGATGCTCAAAGCTGCCAAAGAGAACAAGATTTGAAGGCTTCCAACGGTAAGTGATCCTTGTTCCATACAACTGCTCGTAGTGCAATTATTGTCAAAGTTCTCATTGTTGTCATTATTACCATATTTTGGTCACTGCTAAATGGTAAATGTTTGGTTGACCTATATATAATTGTGGATGTTATCATTTAGTCACTAATTCACTGACATGATTGATTTCTGCAATTTGCAGGAGATGGAGTTGATCACTCTGAGCAGAAAAGAGGTTTGATCAAGTTTGCAAGGAGAGAAGGGAATTTCATTAAGTTTGGGAAAGTAAAAGCTGAAGCTTCAAGCTTAAATCTCAAATCTGATGGAGGGAACCATTTTGATGCATATGAAACCACTCCCCTAGATCATGCTCGTGTTACATCATCTAAAAGGAGCCTTGAAGGGAGCAGGGCTGCAGTGGGGCCTGCAGGTGAAGTTCCTATGTTAAGAAATGACAGGGTTTCTTTGGGAAAGCAATCAGAGGCCAGGCTTGATACGCATACAGAAAGCAATGATGATTCTGGTGACACTCCTATTTTGCATTCATTGCCAAAGGATTCAAAACTTTCTTTGAAGCTAAAGATTAAGAAACCTAATCTTGAAAATCAGAGTTCGCAGATTCTTCTGCATGAAGAAGAAAAGAGTAACACGAGGGGCCAAAGGTCAAAAAGGAAGAGAGCATCAACCTTCATGGATAAAACAATGTATAATGAAGATGAAGATATGTCAGAATCACATCTAGACAGTGAAATGATGGAAGCTAATTGGATATTGAAAAAGCTGGGTAAAGATGCTATTGGAAAGAGAGTCGAAGTTCATCAGCCATCTGACAATTCATGGTGAGTTTTCATTTTACCAAGGAATAAAAAGTTTAGGCCATTGAGTACACATCATTTTGCCAAATATATTTGCTCCATTTTGTCATATTGCTGATGTCTTCTTAATCCAGGCACAAAGGAGTTGTCTCTGACATTGTTGAAGGCACATCATTGTTATCTATTACTCTAGATGATGGTAGAGTAAAAACCTTGGAACTTGGGAAGCAAGCTGTTCGCTTTGTTCCCCAAAAGCAAAAGAGGTCAAAAACATGATAAGTTGAACTTGTTCTTGAGTATTGGACGATTTCATCTGGACTCCAGATACTCCTCCCGTTTTAAAGGCGAAGAGGTAGTCTCCATTCCTAAGGACCATAGAGATTTCAGTTGCATTTCTGGTTGCATATATGGCTGGTGATTTTTCATTGAAGCACCTTCACTAGGGCAGCGCTTCAACATTTGTGTGGAATTCTTTTGGACAACCAGGGATTATTTTGACAGAGGGCTCTCCTTCTAGCCCCCATCCCCTTCTCTTCATTTGCTCAAACGTAGCTTGCTTCCCAGTGTATGGAACTCTGTATCTAGGCATCTAGAATAACTTGCCTTTGTTGTTAATCAGTACATGTGCAAGTAGCATTGCCATTGTTCATTGTAGTTGAGTTGCAAAGCTCCAGACCTCCCTTTTGTTTTTTCTTTTCAAATTTGATCTGTCAAGTCAAGGGTTTCATTGCTTCCCAAAATGAGAAGTTATAAATCTGTGCTAGTCTCTCTTCTATCTGATACTGGCATGCAGGTGCATGTGTATTATGAAAACAGGCCCCTAGTTTTCCCAACACTCTTGGTTGTTAACACACGCGCTGCCACACAACTTGGCAACTGATATTTCTTAACGAAAACTCGGCGGCTGCAAATCTGCCGGCAGCTGGATCTTTTTTCTGAATCGCAAATAAAATGGCATCACCACTACAAGCGCTCATAAAAATAGACAAGCATGGTAGTTTGGCATGTTCTGTATCCTCCACTCATGTCCGTTGGCTGTCGAGGACTGGAATTGGATAAGATATCTGGTCCACGCCCCACAATAGAAGGTGAAAACAAATACTACCTAAGTATAAAATTTAAGAGGTTTATATATATAAATATCGCATAAATCATTTTTTTTTTAACATGAGAAATCATAAAAATCTAGGTAAATGATATTTCCAACAGAATATAACACATAGTGGGTTTTTCATTATCATCATTTTTTTAATTACGTTTTTTCTTAATTTCCAAACTAAAAATATATTTGATTACATGAGAAGAAAATTATAAAAATATTAAGTACGATGTTAGAAATTAAGCACTATTTTTGTTGTCCAAATTATTGATTTTTCTGGACAATTCACTTGGAAAGCCCAGCCCAAAAGGATTCAGAATACTTTATCTGTGGCACCTCTATTTTCGAAGATAAACTAAACTGATAGCGTGTGCAAACAGAATCCACGCTACCCTGCATAATAAAACCACTCTTTCTTGCCGCGAAGGACGACGCCGGAGCCACTTCTACAGTCCCGGCGGCCGATATATTCCTCTAATGTAAACGCTAATATCTCTATTACTTTCCCATCAATAAATAATGTGTTTATTTATTCAACTGTTTTTTAAACCATGTTGGTGTTTCTTTGTCTCAACGTTTTGCCCCTTTCCTGCTTGATTAAATGCCTGTAAGAGAGTACTTTATCTTCTTTCATTGATTTTCTGGCACCAAAAACAGTTAGTCCTTATGCATTCACTATAACACTTAGCTCCAACTGGATTTAGTCTAATGGTACAAATCCCAAGCTCAGGTCTTAGAGTTATTTCAAATCATTTCATCACCATGTAGCCCCTAAAGAACTAAAATTTGAGTAGAAAAGGAAAAATATATCATTTAGGCTTGAATGAAGTAATTTAATTTCTCCGTAGGGAAAGTTGTTGCAGAGCATATCAGCTTGTTTGATGCGTATGGTCTAATATATATGATGATGCAGTTTCCATTTAATATTGATATAGGTACCTAAAAGGAGCAAGCTTTCTCTGATTAAAGAGAGAAAGAGATGGTGAAGTTTTCTGGGTATTCTTTGATTTCTTCATTTACTCCTTTTCATTCTGTTATTCTCAAAAAACAGCGCAGATTTTCAGCATTAGATTTATATAGCAACAATTCAACCAAGTCAAGAAGAACGCTTTCTGTTTTTGCTAATAAACATCAATTACGTAATATAAAAACTCACACCGAGATGGGTGTCGAACAATATCGTCCTCCTCTATTTAGGTGCGTATCCATGAATTTTAGTTTTCCTTGTTTGTTTGTTCTGGTTGAGTTGATAGGATGAATTTTTCTTTTAATTAATTTTGGTTGGTTATATTTGCAGTGTTGCTCCAATGATGGACTGGACCGATAATCATTATAGGACTGTTGCACGGATAATATCAAAACATGCATGGCTTTATACGGAGATGCTTGCTGCTGAAACAATTGTCCATCAACAAGGAGATTTGGTATGTGAGTGAAAGATTAAGAATGAAAATTGATTCGATTTTTTATCAGTTAGTGATTGGGTGCTAGTGTGCAGAGAGTTTGAATCCATCTGGATTAGTAGACCAACTAACATTTTCAAGAACTTGAGATAGGGAGTTTCTTATAGCTATCAAGGTTGAGAAGCAGAGTTGTTTTAATATAATGTTTTTAGTACTTTAGATCTTTCATTGTGTTAGGAATTACATAGCTGGTTCCAAAAATGCCATATAAAAGGCCGTGTGCGTGCATTTCTATGATGAATATATGCACCAAACAATTCATATAATCTGTCAATGGGTTGTACTTTTTTTTTATTACCTTCTCCTAAGAATTCAATTTGAATTGTATCAGCTTATCTGCACCATCCATCAAAAATAGTCTTCTCTTTGGTGTCTTGTAAAAGAATATGCATGTATTTGTCTCACAAGTTCTCTCTTTTCTTTTATCACCGCTGTGAATGTCTTTGCTTATTGATTAGTTCTTTGCAGAAAAAAAACTAATTCTGTATTTCTTGTTCATATTGCTCAGGACAGATTTTTGGCATTTTCTCCGGAACAGCATCCAATTGTGTTGCAAATTGGTGGGAATAATTTGGACAACATTGCAAAAGCAACTCGACTTGCCAATTCTTATGGATATGATGAAATTAACTTGAAGTTAGTAGAATTCCCTCCTTTTCTTTATGTTTCTTTTTATTCTCTATTTTTTTGGGGATAAACTGAGACAACACCTTGTTTCCCTCCAAAATTACTAGTTGTGGTTGTCCTAGTCCCAGGGTAGCTGGACATGGGTGCTTTGGCGTCCGTCTTATGCTTGATCCAAAGGTTTGGTAACTATGCCAATTAAATTGATGAGTCTCTGGGCTAGATGATGTATTTTATGTTCTTTTTAATATTCAATAAGTTCTCATAGATTGTTTGGTGTTTACAAGGAAAGTTTGTCGGTGAAGCTATGTCAGTTATTGCTGCCAACACAGATGTCCCTGTTAGTGTTAAGTGCCGAATTGGTTTAGACGATCATGATTCTTATAATGAGCTCTGTAAGGACCCTTTATATGCATTTTATGTCTCTTTAAGGGAAGAAAAAATTAGATTATTATGTAACTTAAAACCTTGTCCCTTCAAAGCTGAGGGAATAAATGTTCTCTGTTGTTCCTCTTCATGGTTTATCACATGGCCTATTGGTACTTGCTTCTGAAAAAGTTTCAAAATCATTATGCTTATGTTTTTATGCTCTTTGGATGTATTTCATCATTATGGTAATGACTGGCCACTTTTTAGAAATTGGATATTGTATCCCATCATCTCAGCCACTGTATTCTGCTTAATTGGGTTAGCAAAAATGATAGAATCATTGAGAAAAGTTTTTGCTACAATTTGGGGCATGGACATCAAAGGAAAGTCTCACACTTTTAAAAAATCTGCTTATTTGGGTGAGGCCAGTATATGATGAGGGGTTCAATTGACCCCCAAATTAAGAAAAATCTATAAAGATATATTTTGTTATATGTTGGCAATTAAAGTTTTTGAAGATGTACAAATCGACCTTCTGAAAATATCACAAAACTAAATTATATGGAATCATTTTAGTAGCGTTCCTAAGATATCAATTAAATTCCACTACTATTGAACAATGGCTCACCATTTTTTTTCTTCTATTTCCAAGCATTTTAGCTTGCTCTGGAAGCATAAAATCAGCACATTCTTTTTAAAAATTAAAATAAAAAAGAAATCCTTTTCTAATTCCAAATCTTAAAAGTATATCCCATCTGCCAAGTGTGTTATTGCGTTTTATAAAGAAGATGTCTCACACTGTCTATTTATAAGTTCCAAAAAAAAAAGCCACAGGATAACTAATTAAAATCTCCTTTTCTTTTTTTGTGCTCTACTTATTTTTGTTCTATTTAAATATTTCCTTTCAGATTAATTTTTTTTTTATGAGTTTTAATCTCCAAAATCGCTACAATCTGAAGTAATTTTATTCTAGAGAGATAAATATGATCCTGTTGAATTATTTTTTTTGGGTATACCAGTGAGTGAAGAGCATGTATTCAGAAATAGTTTGCTAATTCTACCCCTAACAGCTTCCTTGCTTAACTAGTATATTAAAGTATTGCTTAGACTGATGAAAATGTTGATCACATTTGGGGCCCGCATGTACCCCTTTGTTGCTTATGTTGTCATTTTGGTTCTGATTTGCACCTTTGTTTGGTGGGGTTCAGAAGGGATTATCTGTGTTGAATATTAAGGGCTAATTGCTTCCCTGACATTTTGTCCTACAATTTCTGGCATTGTATCTAGACCTTTATGTTAATTTCCCCTTTCAGGTGATTTTATCTATAAGGTTTCTTCTCTATCTCCGACTAAGCATTTTATTATACATTCACGGAAGGCTTTGCTCAATGGCATTAGCCCAGCTGACAATCGAAGGATTCCTCCCCTCAAGTATGTATGGGCTAAAAAATTTTAGTTTGTGATTGAATGTTAACGTAATTCTCTGGAAGATTCAGAATATTTATGTTTATTTAGTACGCAGGACACTGGGCTGCTATTCTGCAATTTATTTTCTCCTTAATTATTAAGCATCCTTAGATCAAATAATGATATGCTTCAGTTTGTGTTTTGATTGTCATATTGATGCAGATATGAGTACTATTACGCCCTCTTACGGGATTTTCCTGACTTAAGATTTACAATAAATGGAGGCATAAATTGTGTTGATGAGGTGAGGTCTTGTTTTCTCCTTGTATAATTCAGCTTCTGTTTACCTTCAGATTGTTGCTTTTGAAATGCTTTTAAAGGTTTATTTTGTTATCACTATTCTTTTATTGCCTATGATCCCTATTTCCATTGGACATCTCAATTGATAGGTAAATGCAGCATTAAGGGAAGGTGCACATGGTGTAATGGTTGGGCGTGCTGCCTACAATAAGTATGTATAATGAGTTTTTTATGCACTTCTTGTAGTTAGGGGCATGGTTGATTTTTATGCAGCCCTCTCTCTCTATTATGTTGTTCTTCCCTGATCATTAATCTAATTTATCAGCCTCTGGAATACTCTGGCACATGTTGATACTGCAATTTATGGTGCACCAAGCAGTGGTCTTACACGTCGTCAGGTTCGAGAGCAAATATGGCCTTCCACAGGGACACATCTTCTGAATTTTTTTTTATCCTATTAACTTCAATTCATGGCTTTATTGATTTTTAGGTCCTTGAACAATATCAAGTATACGGGGATGCTGTTCTGGGAACATATGGGAATAGTAGACCTAATATACGGGATCTGATAAAGGTACATTAGATAATTTAACCAATTACATTTAAGCAACCATTATTCTGAAAATAACTGAATGTCTTCATTGAAGGACAAAGCTACATCTCATAAAACGTTCTCTGTTGCCTTGCTTTTTGTCAGGGTTGAATGGTCAGACATCTATACTCTATAGTGATGAACAATATTTTTATTATATTTTTTTTT
>Ga0325402_1005225_pt1 | contig 12128 bp, 5 predicted proteins | sample PopdelMetagenome_22_FD_207212 | JGI IMG/M metagenome (GOLD analysis project Ga0325402, IMG submission 207212) | Populus deltoides microbial communities from Bellville, Georgia, United States - Xylem-PdKOR-R3 | ecosystem: Host-associated > Plants > Phyllosphere > Stem > Wood/Secondary xylem...
TAATTTCTGCTAAGATTACTTTAGCAGTTGGTTTACCTAGTGTGGAGACCTTGTAGTTATCCTGTCTGTTTTTAAAATGAGGTATTATCTTCTCAATTAGTTTCAGAAGAAAACATTAAATCTGATTGCAACTTGACATAGTAAATGCTCTAGTTCTTCATCAATTGTAAGTTTGAGCTGTGAGAATTCTTTTGATGCTTGGATAAATGCTTCAACATTATTCTAGTTCTTGTTCTACTGCAAAACTCGCAAGGATTGCATCTTTAGTGATATGATTTGTTTCATTTGATGGTGTAAATTTTTGTGGATATATTGCTTTGAGACTGCTAATTTGTATATAAAAATGTTGTGGCATATATACACAAACACAAATTTTTGTGCTAAGACACAAATGCCTCTCTAAGTTTGTTGAGTTTCAAAACTTTGTATTGCAATGAAAATCCACTTTTAAATAACATTCTTGGGTAGATGTTGGTTGTTGTTTTGATTTTAAGTCAACTTTTGTAGATCTCATGTGTTGGAGGTTTTGGCTCAAACTCTTACATGTATGACATCAATGGAACTGCAAATATAAATGCTATTAGAGCTGCCTCAAAACAAGGTTTGGTCTTTTTCTTTGAACATTTCCTTTTTTTAACTATTTAATCATGTCCTAAATATTCAATATATGCCTATCATTAATTTAATTTTTCAGAAAATTTCTGTCATAAGGATTGAAAGATTAGTTGGTGATTTATGCAAGAATAAAAAAGCAAGGACAAGAGAAGCCGCTCTGGCTAGAGGATGAACTAGGAAGTAGAGAGATTGCCATTGTTTTTTTTTGTCAGGAATTATCATCTTTAATAATCTTTGAGTTATTGCCTTAGGTTGATAAGTGCCTCTGCATTCTACCAATAGTTATTGGGCTCACATGCCACATTTAGTAGGACAAGACTAGTCCATTGGCCCACGCTACGACATAAGATGAAGCAAAAAAAATTTTAAGCGCAAAAAAAAAGACTAGGCATTGGTGACATATCTCCTAAAAAAGAAATAGATTTTAACCATAAATTGAACAATACTTTTTATCGAATATTGAGATTGAAAAACATTTGATCTACTTAGGTAAACGAGGGTTGACCTGTGAAATTCACAGGGATAATTTTGAAAAAAAAACAAATTGAAAAGATCAATCATGAATTAACTCAATAATAAAGGACAAAATAGGTAAAAAAAACAGCATTAAATAAAAAAAAAACCTAATTGAACACGAGTCAACTAAGCAAACTCGCGACACTCGTCATCAAAGTCAATAAATTTTTTATTCCAAAGATTATTTTTCATTTAATTATATGATAATAAAACGCTTGATAATTGTTGTAGGAAACATTTTCTTTAAAAGTAAAAAAGCCATGATAGGCACGTGGAGCCAAGATAGATCATTGATAATAAATGGTGAAATTGCATTCTTTTAGGTTTGAGTTAAATAAAAAAAATAGATCATCAATAATAAATGATGAAATTGTATTTTTTTTTTAAATTGAAGGGTAGAAAAAACATTAAAAAAAAAAACAAACAAGTAATAGTCTGGCGGATTAACTTGTTAAACCTGGAAAATAAAATAAAAAAAACATTTTTTTTTAATTTCTTAAGGGGATGGACATCAAATGTTTATTTTTTTTTAAAGACAACAGACGATGTGCTTTTGCTTTTTGCAAAATCCGGCGACCAGAAATCGTTGGAAAAACAGGGCCTAGGTTTTTTGGCTTAAAAATTCATTTTCAATTCATTTTTGACCCAAAACACTTAGAAAACACCTTGAACATCTTGATAAGCCTATCTGTGGCCTCAAAAAACAAATAAAACCTCAAAAAACCGAAGTTAACCCGAATCTAAAAACATTCCCACGGTCAAATCTATCTCCTCGGGAAATGAGAAAGAAAAAAACACCTAAGTGAAACTTTTCTCATGAAATAGAACCCATTGACATTGATTTAAACCATTTTTGTGGTTAGAATCGTCGTCAACGGCTACTTTCTCTCTCTACGCTGAAATCTGGCTGTCCTCCCTTGTTCTTCTCACAAAAAAAAAAAAAAAATGAAAAATGAGAGAAATGAACTTTGGTACCAAAATTGAATTTCTAACAACTAAAGGGACCGATCACCTATAAACCGAAAAAGATGGGGGCTTTTGTATGGAATTCAAAGCCGCCACCTATTGTAGCCACTTTTTTTGCTTTGATTTTCTATCTTTCAATCCAATCCTCTCTTTAAAAAAAAAAGAGTAATTGATTGTTAATTTGGGCTCAAAAAAAGCTCAACTGTGCAAAAAAAAAAAAGGTTTAGGACTAATTAAAAGTTTAGAAAAAAATACATTATTCTAATGTAGCATGATTTATGAGAGAGTGAACAATGCATTATCAGCAGTAAAAACACCACACGGTTTAGTTTTTGTTAATACATGATATAGGATTTTTCTGTAGTATGTTTATCATTTTCCTGATAATTGTGTAAAATATTAGGCTGTTTAGTTGGGATAATCGAATATTTGGACATGCATGCATCTTGTATATTATCAAGATAACTTGTTAAGCTATTGCATATTTAAAGAATTGTACATCTATTAGTTCTATGTAGCAAAAGTCCATAATTTTAAGATTGGTGAAGATAAAAGCAGTTGGATAAGATGAATTGAAAGTACAGGGACAAAAGAAGTTCAACACTAAAAAGAGAAGGAATACGTTTACAAATCTGACCCCCCTCCCTCTTTATAACTTCTGCTTGGAGCGCTGAGATTTTCACCATTTTAAGGGAATTTTGGATCAGGGAAACCCTCCAGTAGACTCTTCTTTTCCTTTTACATAAAAATTCATGAAAAAAAATTAAAGGGTTTGTGACTGTAATTGTTTAAGCTTTGTTTAAGTTTGTTCTGAATATTATTCTCTGAGGTCCTTGATAAAGCTGAGTATATGTCATCTCTGGAATCCAAAGTCCACAATCAAAACAGAAGTAATGGTTATTCGGTGAAAACAGTTGGGAGAAGTCTTTAGTGAAGCTTATACCATTCGGTTCTGTTATAAAAATATATTAGAAATTATTTTATCTGTTTTTTTTTCTTAGCAGAGAGAGATCATTATGCATGTTGAGTTAGGGTTTGCTAAAATCTGTCGTTTTGGTGCTCTAGTAAAACTGCGATTGTAAAAGTTAATGATATCCTTATTCTCATTTAGATATCCTCTCATACCAAGATTCTATTACCTTTTCCTTCATGTTCTATACTTTAACATTTTGTTAAGGTGTTTATAATGATGGATGTAGTTCTAAGGTGGAAACCTCCATTTCATGTTTGATTGAAATAGTGAGCTGCCTGCTTGTTTTCTTCAATAACTTGCATGATTCCTGCAAATATTTTTCCTTAGTAATCTAATGGGACACAGTAAGGATTTAGTGGTCATGAATCATGATTACTGAAACTTGTGTTCATGTGGAAAACATGTTTCAGGTTAATTTGATGGCTGCCAAAATGTGTTGTTATTCACCTTTTGCATGCTTTTCCAGGTTTACATGTTGAGAATTGATAAATATTGCTGGACTCGTAACTGTTCATGGATGTCTTCAGGTGTCAAAAGATTTGTATATATCTCTGCTGCCGACTTTGGTCTGGTGAATTATTTACTAAAAGGATATTTTGCTGGAAAGGTACAATTTGTCTACTCGTTCATATATTATTTCTCTATAATTAAGCTTCTTGTTTTTAGGCCAAGCAAAATGTATGATATTTCAGCACTCTTAGTTCCTATACTTGTCCAGTTCCTTACAGGACCAATCCACATGAAATCTTTTCAATTCTATACATTACTTGTAATGCTCAAAGATTTGTATCTTTATGGCATCAGTTTTTTCAGATCATAACTAGCTTCTAATCTTTCTACTTATGCAGAGATCAACAGAAACCGAACTACTGGATAAATTCCAGCATGGAGGTCAAGTTTCCCATTCTCTTGCTATTGAAATTTGACGTTTGGATAATTCTCACATTGCGTAGTAGGGTATCAGTCCAACACAGTTTCAGTTTTATTTATATAGTCCTTGAATTACAAGTGTTAAATTGAAGTTTCAATTGAAATTTATTGTTCTTGACAAAGTCATGCCCAGCTTTTAAGTCCTTCTATTAACATCAAAATTGTATCGCAAGAACTTGTCCTGATCTGTTACACTGATCTTCTTCGTTATTCAAACTTTCCATGAGTTATACAGCTGAATCTTTACTATATATCGTAAGTTCTTGCTGGCTTCGTACACCGGCAATTGATATAAATGAGCATTTGAGGATATTCTTTTATTTTTTTCCTATTCTGGCAGTTTGTACGGTGAAGTTAGAGAGAGCAGTTTAATTCCTATAACCACTTTCCTTTTATTTTTTGTTTCATTACAGGTGCAATACTTAGGCCAGGTTTCATACATGGTACTCGCAGGGTTGGGAGTGTTCATTTACCTTTAAGTATCATCGGGGCTCCACTGGAGATGGTAATGCACAAAATCAATTCCCCTTTGACGCATTCTTCTGATTCTGTGTCTTATATATTTTACATTCTTCAAAAAAGGACTGATATGCAAGTAATTCATGGTTAGTCTTCTTTATTTTAATTTTCATGAGAAGTTGTTTAAGCAAAAAGGAAAGATAAAAATGAATAGGAAGTGAGCTTGTCTGTGGAGAGTGAACAAATGAAATTGAAGCAGTACAGATGCACCATAGTGCTGTCCTTTGGATCTAGCATTCCAGAAGTATTCACCAATTAGAAATTTCTCCTTGGATGGTAATTGTTTCTTTGGGATGCCATGATCCATGTTTGATATAAAACACCTCTATTCATCATGCTGGTTAATAACTTTTGCATATATACCTTCTAATTGTATTTAAATCCACTCCATTATGCAATTACTTGGTTTCATACTCTTTGAAGCTCAAGATGATGATAATTTTATCTTCATATTTACAATTAGTATATGGATTACAGGTCCTCCGACATGCTAAACCACTGACCCGACTCCCACTCATTGGTCCTCTTTTTATACCCCCTGTAAACGTCACTTCAGTGGCAAAGGTTGCTGTAAGAGCTGCAGTTGATCCAGCATTACCTACTGGCGTTGTTGATGTATATGGTATACGACAATATAGCCAACAAAACCCCGCTTAGGCTCAGTCTGTGCTTTTTTTTTTTTCTCTTTAATACAAGTAAACAATGATGTAGCTGATCTTTACTAGCAATGCCACTGTCTGTCATTGAACATTATAATCTGATGCCAATTCCAATTGAGATCAGATCATTTTTTTTAAAGATTTTATGCAATGTGATGCATTTGATTACACATTTTTTGCTTCTAGATTGTTTCAGGATAGCCCACACTAATATTGACATCAAAGAAATAACTTAATTTTACATTCAAGGGAAATGAGATGCTCATTGTCTAAGTATCATTGAGACCAAAATAAACCTATTCTAAGTTTCTAATTGGCACTCGAAATACACATAATGAGGAATTTACTCACAGGACAATAATTGTCTGATGTGTTGCTGATCTATTTAAGAATTAAGATCACTGTTCATGTTCATAGATGAATGCACAGGATTGTGCCCTGAGTTTGGCGGCTCTAGATAAAATGACAGAGATCGGAGTTTGATAAATGCAATCTCGGTCCTCTTTACCCTGGTGATGGAGGAGAAGCAATGTGATGGACGTAAAGAAGACCAAGGAAAGCTTGAGAAGACAGGACGAGTAAGAACACAATCAAACCTGGGGTGAACATGTTAAAACTTTGAGCTGCTAGCCATGCATGGACTGAGATGATATTACAGGAATTGGATTTTAAGTCCCAGTTAGCTGTAATAATATTTTGTTTCGAGAGTTTCTGATGTCACAAGAGGATGGTGCCTAGCTACTAGGGCAATACCAAGCTTGTCCCATAAATCTGAACCGTTCCTGTGGTTAAAGTCTTCTTCAAACTACAAGGCTGATTTCATCTAACAGTATGGTAGTGATCAAAGGCTTCCAGTCTCAGATCCTTAGAAAGGAACTGAAGTATCAATTAGTTTCCATTTCCCAAGAATTTCTCCTGCAGATAATTTTACCCCATTAAATGTAAATTGCCTGTGTAATGCTGTATCTCAGTGTCTGTTTTTTAACGAATTCATTACTCGGTCAGAAATCATAGCTACTTGATTAATTAAGGTGGATATGTTCCAAATTGTAAGCATCTTTCACTGCTATCAGCTAAAAAATTTGCTGTGTAGTTTTGCAAAGCCTCACATTGCATGACTGGCAACATATATTCAATTTAATTTAATTTAATTTTCATCATTCGACATGTGGAAATAATGCCATCTGAAGAAAAAAAAGAAACAGGCTTCTTGTTTACTTGATGCATCTCAAAATCTAGGGAAAAGACACGTCTTTCCTTTGAGTCGAGTGCTATCAGCTCTCATAGAAAAATCTGGGAAACACACTATATTTAATTATTCATGTGACCATGCTAGCTACTTCATATCATAATTCATATGCATGAAGGACAAGGCATGCATGCCTTCCACCTGTATCGTGCCTGTAAAAACTGCTTCAAGAAATAGTATATTATGAACACATGGAGGACCAAAACCTGAGCTTGGCCCTTGGCCTGGCCAGCTTGGAGAATCCATTCCTTTTCTGTTTCTTTTTGAAAATACAAATGCAAACAAAATGAGGCTCGAGTATTCAACTATGGAGATGAAAATCTTTAAGAACAGATAAATATGAAAACGGTTGATTTTTAAAATATTTTTTATTTAAAAATATATTCAAATAATATATATTTTTTATTTTTTTAAAATTATTTTTGACATAGCACATTAAAACAATTTAAAAATATAAAAAAATAATTTTAAGAATTCTTTTTTAAAATTTAGAGAAACATCATTTGAAATGTAACTCAAAACGGTCCATGCATCTTACTTTATTAGATTTTTTTTTTTTTTGGTTTTGGATAATGATTTTCAGAAGAAATGATTTTTTTATTTATTTATAAGAAAGTCCTATGTTGGATGTATGTTTCAATTTAAAGATGATAATAGATACTGAAGTACAGTTTCTCTGTATTCATGATTTATTCATTATTTATTGAAGGTAAAAAATTTAGATATTCATATTTATTCATTGGGTTTGAGTATTATATGGATATAATATCCAATTATTATTTATTATTCAATATAAACAAAATAATAGTATATATATTTGAAGCGTGTGTATATATCAGGTTAATTTGAATATCTTATCAATTATAAAATAATTATAAAAATTCCCCACTCATTCAGTTCCACGTGCCATCAAGGCAGGGAGTCACGTGGTGTGTTTGTGGAGTAGAAGACTTCTTTTTCTTTTTGTTGGTGCTGACGGTGACGAGAGAGATTGATGGCCGAGAAGTTGAGGTCTGATGCTGGAAATTCTTTCATGAAATTCTTTTTATTTTATTTATTTTATAGAGACTTCACGCACCAAAACTACTTCAAATTGACTAAAAACTGTGACGTGGAAGTGGATTGCACTGTCCTAAAGGTCCCAATCAAACGGTTGAAATTACAGATCCTCCGATCATGGACCCAGTCAGATCCTCGTCATCTAAATCTTAACTATCTTCCAAGTACACGTGTAAGGGCGCGCTTTTAAGTTCCGGACAGATGTCTTTCTAATTTTAGTAAGTGGTAAAATTTTCTTTCTGACAGCTTCTCTTTTCACAGTCCAACAAATGAAATTTCACTGTCTGTTGGTTGCACAAATAATAAAAACTATGGGTTTGTTTTAAAATGTTTTTTTATTTAAAAATATATTAAAATAATATTTTTTATTTTTAAAAAATTATTTTTAATATTAGTATATCAAAATGATTTGAAAATACTAAAAAAAATATTAATTTAAAATAAAATAAAAAATAAATTTTTTTTTAATTTTTTTAAAAATTACTTTAAAAATACAAAAATAAACAGGAAATATATAAGTACTCTGAACTAGTGTTAATCGAGATGCATCCAGGATTTTATCTTAATTGGATCAAAAAAATTAATTTACTCGGTCAAATTTAGATAATTTTATCAACTCTTTAATATCTAAATTGATATTATTTTAATTTTTTTAAAAAATATATCATTATAATTCATTCAAATAAATTTGTAAAACCCATCCTGAAATAATTCAGGATAACTGTGGCTCTTAACTCTCCAAACTCACTACGGTTGATTTTGTTCAAAATAAATAATGTATTATTGAAATTTTGAAAAATGTAACAACAATTTTGAGATTTCGTATTCTCATGGTAAACAACTAAAATTAAGCTGTTTTATATTAATACTTACCTTTAATATCCAATATTAGCTTTGTGATAAAAAAATTAAAACAAGGAAATAGAGGTTAAAACAAGCTTAAAGTTAAAAAAAATAAAGAAAATGCCTTCAACGTAATTTAATTTTAACAAAATCCTTTTTTTTTTGTGCTAATAAAATTCCTATTTTGATAATTAAGCTAATATAAATCCAAAGATATTCTTAACAAATTATTAAATGTTTTGATAAGTTTACTCAAAATAATTTAATTTAATTTCAATTTATTGTGATGACCGAAAAATAGCATTTAATGTTTTTTTAATTTAAAAACCTGTTTTCAACATATTTTTTTTACCCAAAACATCTTAAGAACAGTGATAAAACTATCAATGACCTCCAATAAACGAAAAAACCAATTGATATAAAAAATCAAACCGAGTTCAGATCAATTTTTTTTCACGAATTTTAAAGGTAAAAAACACATATTATGAACTTTCATAATTAAATAGAACTATTTGACACAAATATCGACTATTTTGATAGTCTAAATTGGTGTCAACAACATCTTTCTCTCTTTACCGTTGGAATCCGGTGACCTTTCTCTCTACTCTTTTAATCAAAGATTAAGAAATAATAAAAATGAACTTTTAAACTAAAATTAAACTAAAATTAAATTGAAAAAATATTGAGGTACCTGTCACGGGGTGCACCGCGACGTCATTAGCAACGACAGAGGCATTTATCATGCCTATGATGAGGTATTGTGTTAGAAAGGCTTTTGAATTTAATCATAAAATTATGATTAATGTTCAGGAGTCACCACCTACTATTATAATTACTAGGAACTTATGGTCTGCGAGAGTCTAAGTAAAGGACTAATTGTACAAGGAAAAGATGTATCACCCCCAGTGCACTCTACCTAAGGTAAGTTGCATTGTTTTTCTAGGTCGAGTTTCTATTCGTTGGTCTTTTCTAAGGTTCAAGACAGATCTCTCTTCATGAGAGAGTCTATACCATATCGGATTAAATCCTAACCATTCTAAAGTTAAAATTTTAGCATCACATTTATTTTATGTCTTATATCTTTAATACCTGAGGGTATATTTTATTGTGTAATTTTACACCCCATGGGTATTAAAGTCTACATTTGGATCCTAAAAAAAAAAGATTGTAAAAGGGTTTTTGATATTTTGACCAAACCGTAATGGATAATTATAAACTGGTTACGATATCCATTTTGCATTTTAAAACATGAGAAAGATGCAATTTTTGTTTTTATAAAGATATGCTTGGAAAATTTTTAGGATTTGGTCGTATACATGAAAACAAAATATATTTTTTTGTTTTTTTGAAAGAGAAAATTAATTTAAAATATTTAAGATTTTTTTAAAATTTGTTTTAGAAATATTTTGGAGGAAACCATGTATTTTAATACTGGATCTATATCTTACAATGTAAGTATACAACCCAATATTAAGCAAAATTGGTAGAAAAACATGTTGGAAAATTACAAATTGTTTTTGAAAGGATTTTTGAATTTTTTGTTTTTTTAAGAAATATGTATAATATAATATAATATTAATTAAATATTATTAAATATATGGGCTGGGCCAGACCAGCTAACTGGGCCGAGCCTGGTTGGGTTGGATTGAAATCGGCCCAACAAAACTGACCCTTTTAGGGGGCGAACCGGCCCAACCATTTGGGCTGGGCTAGAATAGGTCCGACCCACCTTCAAAGTTAATTATTCTTCCATTGCATGCAAAATATCTTCTGCATGCAATGGCCTTGAGAACGGGGAAGAAGAAAAGGGAGGCCACCTGACACGAGTGGGAGGAGTTGCTGGTCTGGGTGGCTGATGAGAGGCTGGTGGTGGTGTTGGTAGAGAGTTTTATGGCCAGTGTTGGCTGTGGGGTGAAGGAGAGAGAAGAAACAAAAATTGCAAAGGAGAGAGATAAGAGGTCACGGTGGCTGTTCTGCCACTAGTGAGGAGCTGGGTTGATGGAGATGATGGTGGTCGAGCCGATGGTGACGGTGGAGGTTGGTGTTGATGTTGTTGCTTCCGGTGCTGGAGAAGGAAAAAAACAAAAATGGTGGCACTGATGGGCTGCTGTTGTCACAGAGGAAAAGGGAGAAGCAATCAGTGTAGAGGGAGAAGTGTGGTGGAGAGGATAGTGGTCAAGTCGGTGGTGATAGTAGTAGTGGTTGAAGGCACGATTAAAAAGAGAAAAACATAATTGACCTTAAACGTTTGATTTAGTTCATTTTAGCTCCTGAATAACTTCAATGCGAACCCCAAATTTACGAGTCTTTTGCATTTTTGTCATTGGTCTAGGATTTATGCAATTTAACCTCTAATTGACCATTAAACTTTCAATTTCTTCAATTTCACCCCCAGTTTTTGTCAATTAAGCTCTCATAGTTTGATGTTTTTTCCAAATTGGTCCTTGACTGCGATTGTCTTCAATTTGACACCTAATTGACCCCAAAACTTTAATTTTCTTACGATTTAGCCCCTGATTTCAATCAATTAATTTGATAAAAATTAAATTTGGTGTCTTAAAATTCCAATCTTCTCAATTAAGCTCAAATTAGGGCCTTAAACTTAATTTTTTTTACCAATTAAGCCCCTAATAAAATTAATTTGACCATTTTAAATTATAATTAAGTTCTTGCACTTAATTAAATCCTTCAATTGGACCCAAATTAATTATTAAACATAATTAAACTTTAAATTGGCCCATGATTAAATCAAATTAACATATTAAAAATTTAATTATATCCTTAAACTTAATTGTTATGCAAATACGTCCAATAAACATTTAATTTGACATTAAATTTGCATTGTTTCTTCATTGTTGGGCATAATGAGGTACAATTTCCTCCAAAATTACAATTGTCTTCCCCAACCTGGTTTCCTCAGCTGCCAACCTTTACTTTATTTTTTTATTTTTATTTTGAAAAAAATAAATTTTGGGGAATAATCCATAATTGTTTTATGATAGTACCAGAATTTTACTATTTACATTATTAGACCCCCAAACTTAATGTTTTACCAATTAAGCCTCTAATAAAATTAATTTGATCATTTTAAAGTATAATTAAATCCTTGCACTTAATTAAATCCTTCAATTGGACCCAAATTAATTCTTAAACATAATTAAATTTTAATTTGACCCATGATTAAATCAAATTGGCATATTAAAAATTTAATTATATCCTTAGACTTAATTGTTATGCAAATACGTCCAATAAACATTTAATTTGACATTGAATTTGCATTGTTTCTTCATTGTTGGGCATAATGAAGTACAATTTCCTCCAAAATTATAGCTGTCTTCCCCAACCTGCTTTCCTCAGCTGCCAACCTTTACTTTATTTTTTTTATTTTTGTTTTGAAAAAAAATAAATTTTGAAGAATAACCCATAATTGGTTTATGATACTACCGGAATTTTATTATTTGTGTTATTTTTAAAGTGTAAGGACTAAAGTGTATTTTTTAAAAACTTTTAACTGGCCACTTATGTTTGTATATATGTGAACATTACAGTTAAAATCTCACACCTTTTAGAATTTTACTTAATTATTCCTAAATAAAAAAAAATCAATTTTTATGTCCTATAAGTAAAATCCCGGTTGTAAATTTGAAGTGCTATTTTGTTTTTAAATTTACAAAGGAAAGATATTAAAAACATATTAGATAACCGACCGAGTCTTTACTTTATATATATATATATATATATATATATATATATATATATATATATATATATATATATATAAATATATAAGTAAATCATA
>Ga0325402_1005226_pt1 | contig 12128 bp, 6 predicted proteins | sample PopdelMetagenome_22_FD_207212 | JGI IMG/M metagenome (GOLD analysis project Ga0325402, IMG submission 207212) | Populus deltoides microbial communities from Bellville, Georgia, United States - Xylem-PdKOR-R3 | ecosystem: Host-associated > Plants > Phyllosphere > Stem > Wood/Secondary xylem...
ATATCCACTAAGGAGGCACCTTGAAAACTCCTGAAACGTAGCACCATGGTGAAGCCAGAAAAACTAATTTATCTATAGTAAGAAGGAAAGTTAATCGCTTAATCTGAAAGTTCTACATTTACCCTCCCTCTGGTACACAATGAAGTCATTTCTAGATAATGAAGTTTTGAATGCTTTCTTAAGGCCATTCATTTTATCTTTTATTGGTATAACATGATCATATCACTTTGGAAGATTAGCAAACTTCATTGTATTTCTTTCTCATTTAGGTGTTTGGCTCTTGGAACAAAGCGTATGGCTCGGTTGAATGCCATTGTGCGGTCTTTGCCATCTGTGGAGACATTAGGCTGCACTACAGTAATCTGCAGTGATAAGACCGGAACATTGACAACTAATATGATGTCAGTCTCAAAGGTAATCAGCTCAAAACATGTAAATACTGAATGCAAAGTTATGAGTCAAAGGGACAATATCGATGTTTGAGTCAGAGCATAATGGGAAACCTAAGCCATCCATTTTTCTGTCATTGTACGTAATTTTCTATGGTCTTGATCTCTGAGATCTGTTGAGGAGCCTTTATCATCTAATTCTCAGTGAGAGAAAATAGTGATGATAGCGATGTTTGAACTAGCCAGAGGGTAACAGGAATCCTAAGCCATCCATTTTTTTTTTTGTCTTTGTATATAATTTTTCAAGGGACACGATCTCTGAGATCTATAGAGGTTAGAAGATTCTTTAGTATCTGATACTCTGTGGGAGAAAACAGCAACATTCATTCTTTTGTCACAGCATTTGATTCAAGACATTTTCTGGCTGCACTTTTTTTCTTGGTTTTCTTAGTTAGATACCTTGACTAATAAATGATAAATTTCCTTCTACTCTGTCTTCCCAGATATGTGCTGTTCATTCTGTTCATCGTGGTCCAACTATTGCTGAATACAGTGTAAGTGGGACAAGTTATGCTCCAGAAGGCATGATTTTTGGCAGCAGTGGATTGCAGGTACTTATTTTGTTTTTGATTGTTGGGATTATAGTGGAAGGTTAGTTTAAAGGTCTGTAAACAGTTGATGAAGGCCTGTTGTGCTTGTGCTTTCTGTTTTCTGTTTATTTGGGAAAAAAAGAAATAGGAAGAAAAGCAAAAGTTGGGTTGTTTTTTTAAACCTCAATCCTTAGTCCCTTCTAACTCTGTCTTGTTTTACTTTCACCTTTTTACTCATTGACTTTACTTTGATAATCATGCCTGCCTTGGTCTTGTAACCACTTGGCTACAGGTTTCAGGCCTCTGGGCACCCATTTTCATTTCAAACAAAGAAAAAAAAATGTTTTGGAGTAAAACTATCTCTAGAGTTCGTTTTTTCAAGCTCTTGTAACCACCATGGAAAAGAAATAGTTGTCATTAGAAGGTACTTTAGATAATTATGTGGGGTTAGTCAAATGTTGCGAGAATTTGTAATGTGTTCCATGTGCAGAGAAGTGAACGATTGTGGTTGTCTAGTGTGCCTTCTAGTTTGAGCTTGGCTTGCTTGATGTTTGGCATGCATAGATTTTAGGTCTCCATATACAGAAGAATTGTATATCAGGAGATGTAATCCAGACTGATCGAATGTTGATTTCAGCTTTTATAATTGAATCAGATTATATGAGCAGCAGATGTTTCAGACTAGGGAAAAAACATTCAATGGGATAGTCTCATCTATTTGATCTTTATTTTTGCCTTGTTGTTTTCTCGTAAGAGTTGCCAGATTCACTACCACCATTGCTAGTGCTAATTATTTTTAATTTAAACTACAAACTTGAGCACAATGTTGCCTGGATTCCTTGTAGCACTGCTGCTCCTGAATTATGGTTGGAATTATGATACGAGTCTTCAGAATGCTAGGTCTTTTCAACGAGCTATGAAGATTATATACGGAAGCTCAAGTATTTTGTCACATTTTGCTAACACACCATGACAAAATATTGAATACACTTTCTGCAGCAAGCTAAAAGTAGCTGAGGGGGAGGGTTGTTCTTCCTTGTCCTTTTTGTCAGATAATTGGATTGGAAATTAAGTATCTGGTGCAGAGTTAATTCTTTGTTTTGCTCACATCTTTTTCTCTATAAATTATGGCCCCTTGATGCCATTTTATTCGATTTGTCTCACTTAAAAGAAATACACTTGCAGTGTTCATTCCTTATGGAAACATGCTATTAGTTGGTTTGTGTGATCCTTTAGTATTTTTTGTCAGTGATGCATCCTTTTGACCTTGATGTTTTCTGCAGATTGAATTTCCAGCACAGTTGCCATGTCTTCTTCACATTGCAATGTGTTCGGCTGTTTGCAATGAGTCTATCTTACAATATAATCCAGACAGGGGAATCTACGAAAAAATTGGGGAGTCCACTGAAGTGGCGCTTCGTGTTCTGGCAGAAAAGGTTTGCTGTTGTAGCTGGGCCTTCTATAGAGCAGCTAGACATTACCATAGCTATTCACTTTTTTCCTTCCCCCCTTTCTCCAATTATGATCTCCCCTCCTCGCCTTTTTAATGAATTTGGGGTGAACTTGTTATTTTTGCCACATCTTTCCAGGTTGGCCTTCCTGGTTTTGATTCCATGCCCTCTGCACTGCATATGCTGACCAAGCATGAGCGCGCGTCGTACTGTAATCAGTATTGGGAAAGCCAATTCAAAAAGGTTTGTTTTTGTAAATTGGATGTTGTGCAATTCTTCCTTATTTTGAGTTAGTAAGTTAATTCAGTTTCTCTTGTATAGTATAAGAATGGTGAACATGAATGGCAATGAAGAACATGAATGATAAATATTTTTTAAATGGATTGAGATTTGTTTTTTGTGAGATCAATGATGGATTGACAAAGGTGAGATTAGAAATCAAGATCTCCCCTCTCTTACTTGTAAGAATACCTATGAGCTACAAGTTTATTTGTTGTTTCAGATTCTTCTTGATTTTGAGATTGTCTACATGTTATCTTCTGGTTCATTGGCGGTTGATTTGTGAAGTGATTGACTTCATACACTATATGTCCAGTATTGTTTTCTCTTTTTTCACCTTTTTTTCTATACTCTATTACTTATTATGGTATATGTCGTTTCATTTGCACTTATTTATTTGTTTTTCAAGGCATATTGTGCACCATTTCTCATTTATTGATATATTTTTCTTTAATTTTTCTGTTTGAAATATTACAAGTTCCTTAAGGCCATTGGTTGTATAAAATTTTTGTTCACATTTTAAATTTGGCTGTTAGGAGATGATATCATAAAATGGACCTTGAGGAATAGGTTATATTCTGTATTGCAGCATTCACTTTTCAGCTGTTCATTAAAATAAAAATCTGACTGCTGACACAAGCTTAACATTTTGATGCTTTATAGGTTTCTGTTTTGGAATTCTCTCGTGATCGAAAAATGATGTCTGTCTTATGTAGTCGGAAGCAGACAAAGATTATGTTTTCAAAAGGTGCTCCAGAAAGTATTGTCTCTAGATGCTCCAATATTCTTTGCAATGATGATGGTTCTACCGTACCATTGTCTGTTGCTGTCCGAGATGAGTTAGAGTCAAGGTTCCACAGGTTAGAAATGATGCTAAAATTTTAATGGATGTTACTTGAGCCCCAATTGCTTGGCGCAATATGGTGAATTTTTGTTCTGTAAGACTTGGAAGTACACACATGTTTCATTCTGGGATTTGTTTGGTGCTAGCATTCATTTTGGATATCTTTATACTACATTTGAAGGATGTGTGAAGAATACATGTTATGGACTGACAACATATTTGAAGTTTTGTGATGAATTTAGAGATTTAGTTCATGTAATTTCTAAATTATATCATGCAAGTTCTTGGGGTTTGAGTTGATTTATAGTGAGCTGTCTAGCAGAAGATAAACATCTATTCATGGCTTTTATTGGAAGGGTTAATCTAATTGGCTATATTTCACAAGGTGGGGTTATGTTCCCCTATTAGTCATTTTCCTTAGGTTCCTTCTCTTCACCGCCCTTCTATATATTTATCTTCCCCAAGTTTCCATAGAGCTAAATCATCCGCATTGATGATTCCCCACTAAGGTGGTGTTTTTAGCAAAGTTTGACTTTCACTCCTTCTACTCCATGCTTACTAATTTCTTTCACAACCATTGCTGCTCTCATAAATTCTTCTAAGACGAGCCAATGACTTGACTATCATATTTAAGATCCATGGTGCAGGCATTTTTGTTCGCAGTATGAATGCCATGTTGGTTGATCAGTTTTGCAGGAAAAGAAACATTGAGGTGCCTGTCTCTAGCTTTCAAACAGATGCCCATTGGTCAACAGACTCTCTCCTTTGAAGATGAGAAGGACCTTACATTTATTGGGTTGGTATGCTTTCTTTTACACTAGATTAAGTGATGTCTGTGCTTAATGCCCTTCATTTGATCATTTATGTTTATCTATATGCATTTCTCTTAGCTACCTTCATTTGTACTACAAGGAGATGAAGTAACTTGTGTAAAAATAAATTTCATGGTGAACAAAGGTTTTTGCTGGAAGGAGGTGGTTGAATAAATGAAGAAGAGCTGCATCTGATTTGTTTTTTACCTTGTGTCATCCTTTGAATGAGAAAACATGAGTAGGAAAAATAGACCTAAAGTTCTGAAATTTTGTGACTACACTCTGAAATCTATGCAGTTTCCCATCATATGTTTATGCTTTTATGTTCTTAGAACCTTCTCTTAGATCCAGTTTATTCTTTTGCACTGCATTACATATGGTTGTGGGCACATGACCATTTGTGTGCATCCTGTGGGCCTATGTGTCTTTGTGCAATAATGCAACCCCCTGTCTTTTCTGTATTTGTGCTTCAGAATTCCTGCGCTTTTGAAATTTGGGTTTCTTCTTCCACTTCTCACTTTTTCTTTGCATTTTCACCTTTACTTCAATAAAAGGTTGGAATGCTTGATCCACCTAGAGAGGAAGTGAGAAATGCTATGCTTTCATGCATGACTGCTGGTATACGTGTTATAGTTGTCACTGGGGACAACAAGGTAACTTAAATTGAGCAACAATTATTTATGTAATATGGTATAAGTAACAGTTTCTCTTCTTTCTGGTTGCCTTTCTAATACATTTACTTCCTTAGTCAACGGCAGAATCACTTTGTAATAAGATTGGCGCTTTTGATCATTTGGAAGATTTTGCTGGACGCTCATACACTGCTTCTGAGTTCGAAGAGCTTCCAGCTTTGCAGCAAACACTGGCTTTGCAACGCATGGCACTTTTTACCAGGCATGGTTGATGTTGTATTTTATTACTATCATAAATTTCATTGGTATATTAAGTGTCATGGCATCTTCTTATTTTTTAACCTTGCCGTCTTTTCCTACACAAATGCTTGTTATTTTGTTGGAATTTTACAAGCTTGTTTGGTAACATCCTCTTTTCTCTGTTTTGTTAGGGTTGAACCTAGTCATAAAAGGATGCTGGTGGAGGCCTTGCAACATCAAAATGAAGTGGTAGGCCTAGTCTTTGCTTTCAGCAGAATGTATATCTATATTTATACAAGCAAATATATGTGTGCAATGCATGAGCTAAGCTTCGAACAATATCTATGCTATTATTGAAACAAACACTTGTGTTGTTTTATGGGTTGTAAGTTTTGGATGGTAAAGTTTGAATTAGAAGTAAAAAGAATTAATTACCATTTTAAGAGTCATACAATGGACAAAAATTCTCGTGGGATATCTTGATAGGTTAGTCTAAGAAGGTGATGTGGGGTTCCATGTGAGGATAAATCACAAACCAGTAACCTATCAAAGCCAAGTCATTAAGGACATTTTAGAACTCTAAATAATGTGTTGTTTTTCCAGAATATGTTTGGCAAGATCCAGTTTTTTGTATGCAATATAGATTAATAACTTCTTAGTGATATAAAGATGAGATTCTGATAAATAATTGGATTTGTGAAAAGCTTGTGCTAGCAGTTACTGAGAACAATTAGAAATGATAGCAAGAACCAGTTTCCACTGTGAAACAAATAATGGTTACTGTAATGTAAGAAGCTGCTCAATTAACATTGACGGTTACAAGGCAATGATAAAACAATAGAAAACAGTATGGTGTTGGGGCAGTAAATATAGAAACGGTGTCTCTATCCTGGATGGAATACAGGACAAGAAAGCACATGCACATCTGAATTGCGGTGTGAAGGACCTTGGGCCTGTTAAGCAGACGCATGAAATGACAGTTGCTCTGGATTAGGAATATGAAGCTGAGGATTGGATGACACATTAGCTTTGATATTTACATAAAAATAATAGCACACCTTGGTTAAGCTTATGTTTGTTGCAGTGCTTCAGCTGACCAAAATTTCCTGTTTTAGGTATTTTTGAGTGACTGTAGGACTTTTGATTTATTTACATTTATGATTTATTTCAAACATGTGGTGTGGTGTTTTTCTACTTTTAGTTTTTTCTTGTAGTTATACTACTTTCCCATCTATGTTAAAGATCATTGATCTTGACTTGTTTAGGTGGCAATGACTGGTGATGGTGTCAATGATGCACCTGCACTAAAGAAAGCAGATATAGGAATTGCCATGGGATCTGGAACAGCAGTTGCAAAGGTGAGCCACCTTGTATGGATGCATTCAATTGTACATTCATGGATGATAAACTGTTTCTGTGCAGTGTCTATAAATCATGTCTCTTCTTTACGATCTCTGTCTCCACATGCACATATAAATTTATATATGGTTACAAATTTTAACAAGCTGATGGAACTTAATCAATTGATTTGGTTCCTGTGTCACCTGAATGAACTTTTATTATTAAGAAAAAAATGTCTTCTGCAGAATTGTAACCTGAATGACTCAGTGCAAAGATTTTTTTTTCAGTTCTTAATATAATGGGGAAGCTACATGTGGTGGTGCAGTTAATAGTGTAAAACATGATAAATTGTTATCAGCAGGCGCACGCTTTATCCGATTCTGTTATTTCATTATCCCAATATTTTTATTGACTGCAAATACCCCTTAAGTTTCTGACCATCTGTATCCTTGTTTCAGAGTGCTTCAGATATGGTTTTGGCGGATGACAATTTCGCTTCCATTGTTGCGGTATAGGAGCCCCCTCCCCCTCTTATCTGCAGTACTGCTGCTTATTGATATTTCTGTACTAGCTGCTGGTTCCTATTGTTTTGTAATTGTTTTTGTTATCGAGAAAGGCATATTGTACAGCTAGACTATAACATATGCATGTCCTAAGATTGAATGTTAGCAATTCTCCAGTCCTCAGTATAAGACAACTACTCCATACATATAACTCTTCAAATTGAACTTGATATCCTATGATCATAAACAAGTTTTTACCGAACAGTTGGTTAGAGCATCTGCTGTATCCAATTAACTTAAAAATTGAAACCCGTGACTTCTCTGAATGATGCATTAAATTTAATAGTTGATCTGTTAAAATTGGATAATATAAAATGTTACTTGGAGGTTTAAGAATTGTCTTGCACCAAGCGTAGGTGGATCCCCATCAATAAGTACCTAAGTTTTCAGATAATGTTTGTGCTATTCTATTTCTTAACAAGTTAATTCCTAAGCAGGCTGTTGCAGAGGGAAGGGCTATATACAATAATACAAAGCAATTCATTAGATACATGATCTCCTCAAATATCGGTGAAGTAGTTTGTATCTTTGTGGCAGCTGTACTTGGAATACCTGATACCCTTGCTCCTGTGAGTGCTTTAGCTCACTGCTTTAATATTTCAATAGTGCACTCATTTTGAATAAAGAAAGAGAGGGAAATACTCGGGATTAAATAATTCTACATTGAGTTAGGTAGAAGATGCTGGTCAGTTGAAAGAGCTGTAATTTAATTTTTGTTTATCACATCCAGGTCCAACTGCTCTGGGTCAATTTGGTTACTGATGGGTTGCCTGCCATTGCTATTGGTTTCAACAAGCAGGATTCTGATGTAATGAAGGTTAAACCTCGAAAGGTATTGATTTCATGATTTGGACAGCGTTAGTTTATTTAATAGATCTGTCTAACAGGGTGGGTTTATTTGTTTGTATGATGGTTGCCAGCACTTATCTGGTGCATTTTGCAATGCAACCCAACCCCTCAATAAAAGTGAGAAGATGAATAGATCGGCTGGCATAAATGAAGTAATGAACATTAGGTGGGCTGGATAATAGACAATTTGTTTAAGCTTAGGACTTATTATGTGGTGATATACTAATATGCCATATGATAAGGCTAGGGTGTGGATGCTATGTGCCAAAAGGTGCTCCACGGATATTATTCTGATAATTTGAACACTTAAGTAGCAGTAATTGTTGTTAATCAATGCCATATATGTACATGAGATGGTTATTTTGTGAATTACCTTTGGGTTGCTGGATTGTTTAGAATTTTGTTTGTTGTTATATATTTTCCTAGCTAAGTTCTCCACTAAGCTTTGAAATAGTTAGTAGTAAGCATGAAGGAGTATTACAAGTAGGTGGGAAGCTACGTTAGGTTTGGCCTGATGCTTGTGGAGATTGGCTTAATGAATCTTTGAAGGAGGGGAACATCCGTTGATATGGTCTGACCTACATGTTTAGTTGGTCAATTTTCTTTCATCTTCACAGATTTATAATTGTTGTTCACCTCTTCACCTTTTCGTAAGATTGTTCTCTGCAGTAGACTTCTTGTAGACAGGGGCTGTGCCTCTGACCTCTCTAATTAATTTTAATTACCTTGAAGAATAAAGAAAGAGCTAGATAACCCTCCCTCTCAAAGAAAAGAAAGAAAAGAGAATTGAATAAACAATGGAATGAAAGGCTAGATAGTTTGGTTTGACAGTTCCCTTTTCTGTGTGCATATCTTCGATTTAAAGTTGAGCACACGTTCACTATTCAAGACTCCATGTTTTATAAGTTTTTTATAGATGAGATGTAGTTTCTACTCTCATAGTGTCACTCTTTCCGGTTATCAGTCCTGAATATCAATTTTTTCAATTTAATGTGCAGGTAAACGAAGCAGTTGTTAGTGGGTGGTTGTTTTTTCGTTATTTGGTAATTGGAGGTAATATATGATGAATGATAAACTTATTGCATGTGCATTGCTATCTTACTGATCATATGCGTTACTTTTGTATGATTTGATAATTTCATGTTCCCTGCAAAGTGATTAACTCAAGGTTGTATTTTACCTGCATATGACATGAATGCATCACCATCATAGTGAAATTCACACATTCACATTATAGTGAACAATTTATGAATGATAAAAACTTTTCTTTGAATAATTAAATCAAGTGTTTGAGAAACTAATTAAATTAGTACAGGCAATTAAGGGTAATTTAAAAAAAATTACAGGATCTTTTTTCTGAAAAATGTTTGACGCCTTAGATTGGTATGATACATAATTAGGGATTTCTGCATTTCATCCTCAAGCTCATAATGTACTATGTAGGAATCACAATCTTCAGGTCCTTATCAGTTTGCAATTCTGGAAAAGGAGAAATAGTTAGCCTTTTCTTCTGATTATAATGTGCATGATTCAAATTTGAATAAATTTAATGCTGAATGCTTTCGAATTCTAGCAGTGTTTGATGCAGTATCTGGTTGATGCAGCTTATGTTGGCCTTGCCACCGTTGCGGGATTCGTGTGGTGGTTTGTATATTCTGATGCGGGTCCCAAACTACCATACAAAGAACTGGTAAGATTTAATTGTTTACTGGGTGTTCTTTCTGATAGGCCAAAGTTGAGTCTTTTCTGGGCACAATCTCCTTATATAATTTGATCTGGAGATCTGATCATCAAGGCAATGGTTAATAGAAGTTAAGGTGCGATTTTGTGCCCAGACAATTCCCATAATCAGTGCCCTGCAGGTGCTTGTTTACTTTCAGTCTTTTGAGTCCCTCTCTAGAGGCTTGAATATTTCCAGCTTTCTGCAACTCCTCTTCTTCTGTTATTATTCATTATTTCGAGATTAACATTATTAATTCTTCCTTGAAAATCTTGTGGTGCCTAACTTGAAGTTGATATTAAATTTGTTTAGTTAAGTTTTGTGCTTATAATTCAGGAAAACAATTAATAGAAAAAAACTAAATTACTAGTACTAGGCCCTTTTTTCAGTTAGCATGGAATGTCTGGATTTTGGTTTCTTTGTGCTCAGCATAGATAAATATCTTTCACTTTTACTAGTGCTGTGCATGTTCTTCAAATTCCATGTCATAACTTTTATGTATTCATTTATCGCAGATGAATTTTGACAGTTGCTCAACAAGGGAGACAGCTTACCCGTGCAGTATATTTGATGATAGGCATCCATCAACTGTATCCATGACAGTGCTTGTTGTTGTTGAGATGTTTAATGCTTTGAATAATCTCAGTGAGAATCAATCTCTTCTGTGAGTATCCAGTTTAATTGCGAAGTTAGTGAACATTTAGTGCTTTAGTTGCATCAATCTGCTCAGTTGCTTAGAATGCATTGCGTATAATTTGATGGTAGTTGGATACATTAAAATTTAGTATCAACATTTGTCATTAGATTCTCTACATTTGCATCAACATTTGTCAAATTTGATCACTTTTTTTCCCATTTAATTGATTATTTTTTTCCTTTTCCACTCTTTTTCACCATCAAAAAATAAAATAGAAGTTGCATTTGGACTGACTTGGTGCTGTAATGTTTTTCCCCTTTTATTACAGTGTTATCCCTCCCTGGAGTAATTTATGGCTTGTTGCTTCAATTGTCCTGACTATGCTCCTTCATATACTGATCTTGTATGTGCACCCGCTATCTATTCTTTTCTCTGTAAGTTCTCTTTCCTTGCCATCCCATGAGTTAATAATTTTATTTTTACCCATAACCATAAGGAGCTTATAGAACAATTTGCAACATATCTTGTTTCAGGTAACGCCATTATCTTGGGCTGAGTGGAAAGTTGTCTTGTATCTTTCCTTCCCTGTATGTAGTGAATCTTAACTTTCCCAGTTTACTAATTTCAGAACTTGTTTTCCTCTTTGCTGATATGTATCTGTGTTTTGATTATAATTTTGTATGCGATGAGATTCTTGAGACATTGAATATAGTTGCTGGAATTTTGCTCAGAACCACGTTGCCTTGTACTGGTTTTACCTTCTAATATGGTAAAAACAATGACATCTTGTCAAGGTTCCATCGTGGGTGATATGTTTTCTTATGTTTCATGCTTCTGTCTTCTTCATAGATGTGGCACAAGTACCGTTGGACTAAGATTTTAATGGAAGTTGGGTTAGGAGTTTGTATAGTTTAAGAATACTGCATACAAGCTAGGATCATGGCAACCCCTTAGTCAGTTTTCTCATGAACTTGATGCCACTGCTATGCCCCTTTTGCTTATATATTCTATCCTTGGATGAATTAAAATAGAGACAGGTTACCTTTCCTGAATTTATACAATGTAAAGCCATTTGCATCTTTGATTTTTTTTTTTTTTTTTGCTTGCTTGGACGAATGTAGTGCCTGATTGAATGCCTTTCAAATATCTTAAGCTCGTTTTCCCTTTATTGTACTTCTAATGTATTGTTTTTCGTGTAGGTCATAATTATTGATGAAATCCTGAAGTTCTTCTCAAGAAATTCCACTGGTAAGTTTGTTGTTTTGCTTTGTCATTCTCTTTTCAACATCTTGTTCTTTGGTGGGAGATTTTATTAAGATAATAATTACGAATTGAAAATCAAAACTGGACTCAGAAGAGAAGATGTCAACTCCCTCAACTCCCTACCCCTCTAGACAAAAATTTAACCTCTCATGATACTCACCTTATGCTTCTGACTTATGTTATCTCGATGAGGAGTTGAAATACAAATCTAACCAATGGTGCCACAACACAATGCAGCAACTTCCCAGTCAAGCCTCTAATAAGAGAAAAATCTAGAGTTCTTCAGACACTGGTACCAAGATCCCTAGGTTGCAAGCATTTAGGCACAAAGACTGAGATGTTGCAAAAACTAGCACAACTACTCCCATAATTTTATTTCAACTGAGAATCCTTTGAACAAAGTGGTCTTCAATCAAAGTGAGTTTTCGGGTTACCCCAACACAAACCTCTTCAACCAATGCCCTCTGTGCTTGTCAAGTCACATTTTAGTATTGATATCTGTGTCACTTGCTTTGCTT
>Ga0325402_1005228_pt1 | contig 12127 bp, 5 predicted proteins | sample PopdelMetagenome_22_FD_207212 | JGI IMG/M metagenome (GOLD analysis project Ga0325402, IMG submission 207212) | Populus deltoides microbial communities from Bellville, Georgia, United States - Xylem-PdKOR-R3 | ecosystem: Host-associated > Plants > Phyllosphere > Stem > Wood/Secondary xylem...
GGGCTCCACATGAAAGTTGTAGGCCTATGTCTTATCTTTCCATCCATATAAAATGGACCTAAATCCAAGATCTGCAGCTCCAGATATCACCCGATTACCGAACAGTGTTCAAGTTTGGACTGCACCAGCATCTCTTTTCTAAGTTTGGCCATCTCTTTGTCCTTTCAATTTAAGTACTTCAACTCATCAATCAATTCTTTCATTTATGTGATAGGCCTGCATTTAAGATGAACATTTACCATAAATTAAAGGTATCTTATATTATTAGATACGTTATTATAAAACATGCTTTAGTTAAGGAGTTATTGATACTTCAAGTGCAAAATGATGATATAAAACCTTGATAAAAATGCACTTTTAAGTACTAATCAATCAACTTCACATTTCATAGGATTTGGACGCTGAAAATCAATCTCTCTCCAAAGACTTTGAAGAGTGTTGTAATATGTCTCGATTGATCCTTCCCCCTGTTTGAGTCTTGTCACCCTTCTCTTGAGATCATAGACTTGTGAGGTGTCGGAGCCATCAAAATACGTTGTAGTAATAGTATCCCATACTGCCTTAGCCGTTGGAAATCTGATGTAATTTCCAATTAGTTTTGGTTCCATGGAGTTGATTAGCCATCCTTTTACCACTGCATTTTCAGTTCTCCACTTTCTGAAAGCAGGATCTATCTCTGTAGGTTGTGGAAGATCTCCATTTATGTATCCCAACTTGTCTTTACCAGAGATATACATCTCGACAACTTGGGACCAGAGTCCATAGTTTGTATCTTTAACTTGATACCGATTGGTGCAGCAATAGATTCATGAGTTGCTGCAGTTGTTGTCTGACTCAACATTTGTGATATTCTGGATGTTAAGTCAGCAAGGGTTGAAGGATCTACTTGAGAGTTTTCTGTTGAGGAGGTCAGATCTCTCACTTTCTCAATCTTCCAGAATTCTGTCTTCTTTCCCTTTCTTTCTGTTGGCTCACAGAAAGAATCAGACATATCCTAGAGTTGATGATCTAATACCATGTTACAATGATATATTCTTCTTATTTTACTGTTCTGAATATGAGAATGTTCTTATAACATATACACGGCTGCTAAGTATGGAAAGTAATAACTATTTACATAGAATTTGGCTAGGATCATGGTGATACATATTTTGTGGAGCTAATGGATTCTATCCTCGTGATTTCAGCAATTAATCTCAATGACAGTTCATGCCAACATACAATCTTTCATTTATCCACCTTTTAGCAAATTAATGTATCATTGTTTATATTAAAAATAAGTGTTTATGTTTAAACTAGATGAACCATCACTGTATATCTTTAAAAAGGGGAAAAACAATAATTGATCAAATTTGAAGAATCCTGTTCTACCATGAAAATTAGAAAGTAGGAGATTAGGAGTCATTGACCAAAGAAAAGAGATCTATCATAGAAAATTTGAATTCACGCAAATGACTAGAAAGTTCCCACAAAAAAGATCTATCGTAGAAAATTTGAATTCACGCAAATGACTAGAAAGTTCCCACTTGGAGCATGAGTCGTTGACAAGTTAAACTAATTAAGTGATTTAGTTTAGTTATAATTTACGTGATTATCAGGAAATAAAAAGTTTATTTTGTATTAAGATTTTATATACCTTACTTGACAAAAGTTACATATATAATATTAGAATTACATGTTTAGATAAGATCAAATATTGATCTTCTCTTATGTGGTGCTGCTTGGAATAAATATGTATGCCTTAAAGTTTGGAATTTTGAAAAACCCATATTCTATTTGATTTTGCAAAGTTGCTGTTGCTCAGGATTTAGTTCCTAGTAATAGTTTCTCCTTATTAGAAGAGAGAAAAAAAGTTAATTGATTAGAAGAATAATGGTTGATTAGTGAATGATTAATGTAGGCAACAAATAAAGACTAGTTTATTGGTTGTGAAGTACCTAATATTCTTTTATCACCATATGTTTGTGTGGAACAACCAATATTAGACATTCCAAACAACATTATAAGATGGTCACAACCAACTGTAATGAGTACCATCCAACCAACCATAATTGCTTTTGAGAGGGAATCTTTTTATCAATCATTAAATCTCCACAATAAAACCAAACTAGATATGATAATGGTTGACTGAATCTTAATGTCCTCAAACACAGTCTTATGCGTATCTATTCTATGACCCAAACAACATTATTAGGTGGTCACAACCAACTGTAATGAGTATCATCCAACTAACCATAATTGCTCTTGAGAGGGAATCCTTTTATCAATCATTAAATCTCTTCAATAAAACCAAACTAGATATGATAATGGTTGACTTAATCTTAATGTCCTTATACAATCTCTCATATGTTTTGGCATTTCTAGCAACGATATCACAACTGATCATAGTCAGGTATATTGGTATATATGTGCCTCAAACACAGTCTTATGCGTATCTATTCTACGACCCAAACAATATTATTAGATGGTCACAACCAACTGTAATGAATACTATCTAACCAACCATAATTGCTCTTGAGAGGGAATCCTTTTATCGATAATTAAATCTCTTCAATAAAATCAAACTAGATATTATAATGGTTGACTTAGCTAGGATGGTCAAAGATCTAAGAGATTCTATAGAGATTTATGCTTTTCATTTTAGGACTCTATAAACCAAATGCACTGTAACTATAACAAAGTGAGAGTATATTAAACTTATTCTAGAAAGGATTCAGTGGGACATCAAAAAGAGGTTTATGTGAACTAAATACCTAGCCATATACACCATTTTAGATGATAATTTGTTGCAAAAAGATGCTAGCAAAATAAGAATAAAACAAGACGTTAAAAAGAGCTTACCTAATTGGCTATTTGAATAACATCTCAAACACTTATATAGTAATTGGCTCAGATTTTATAAAGGAGTTTAAAGAACTTTAGCAATAGATCGTATCAATCACAAAGCTTAAAGAAGGAAGGTCATTTGAATTTTTTGCATTAAAAAGCATAAAAGGCTAACAAACCTAGTAGTAAAAGCTTTCAAAGTGGTTGATGATAATAAGCATAGTTATAAAATCTAGATTGACTTAACGAGTCAACTAGTGACCCAGACTAGTTCATGTTGAAAAACAAATAGAGAAAGAAATTGATTAGCCTAACCTAGTCAAAAACCCAAAATGACCTGTGACGTAATATACCTGAGTAAGACTTAGTAAAAAACCATTGATTTTTTTTTGTTAAAATAATATCATTTTGATTTTTTAAAAAAATATTAAGGTTAACCTAGGTTAACTTTCTCGATTCATGACAAGGGTCTTGCCCAAGTCAACCCTCGGGTCGAGTTTTAGAAATATAATAATAATAAAAAATACTCTTTTGGAGTTGAAAAAAATATATTTGATTAGCTAATGTATGAGGGGCAAATCAAGCTCTTTGTCAACGAGAAAGAGACATTTAAAAACTGATGTTATAAGAGATACAAAGACAAATTATATAATTGATTTGATAGTGGGTAAAGTTAAGTAGGATGAGAGATCATGATGAGGGTGTTCACGAATCCATGGCCAACTTTATAAACCTATTTTTAAGGAAAGCGCAAAAAAAATAGTCTCTTGATTAAGATATGTATCATGAAAATTTAGGGTTTAAGATAAAAACTCTTCGAGGTTATGGAAACCTTATAGGTAGAAGAGTTTATTAACTGGTTGAAAGAAATATATAAGATTTTTTTTAATACAAAAAAGTCTTAGAATAAATAAAGATAAAGTTAATTGTTATCAAATTAAAGGGGAAAGCTTCTGCTTGAAGGGAGAAATTGAATATGCCTTAGGCATGATGAGACAAACAAAATATTAATGATTAAAAGAAGATGAAATATCATTTTTTCTTTTCAGGTACACATGTTTTGTACTAATAACTCTATATATTGAGACAAGGTGGAAGGATTATTGATGACTACAATCTTTGTTGCGATTAGATCAGAAGGAAGAATTATTACAAGTGGTTTGACTTATGGAAACATGACACTAACAACTATGTTGTCTTCAAAAACTAGATTCAACAGGCATTAGAAGCTGGTTGTGTTCACTTTCTAGACTAAAAGATAAAAGTGGATATTGATCTATTCCTTAAAGTAACAATATTAATAGCTACACCCAAGATAAAATGATTAATTAGAAAAGTAAAATTGTAAAAGGTAAAATCTAATCAACCACAATAAAGACTAGAATTCCACGAATACCAATATTAGAAAAAAATATATTGATCATGAAAAAAGATGCTAATAAAAATACAAAACGTACCTATTTGTGAGGTATATAGGTTCCATACCTTCTTTACCAACTTTTAAAAAAGTGAAGACTTAAAGGGAAAAGCTAAGAAAATTATGACTTAAGGATAAGCCAAGACATTTAGGCCTAAAAGACCTACTGATAATGAGTGGCATAAACATCAACCATAAAAATCATCCAAACCTAGTGACAAAGAGGATGGTGATCTTGTTAACAACCACCAGAATCTTCTAGATGTAGAAAAGACATGAAAACATGGACAATTATCACAAAGTTCAGTTTAGTAGAATGCAACACCTAAACACATTAATAAGGAAAGATAATGCAAAACCTTACACCTTAGTAAAGAAATAAAATTTGGATGCTGAATAGACTAGTAAAGTGGTTAATAACAAGCAACCTCAAGTTCCATCAAGTTGATAACAAGAGGCATCCAAGATTGATAATTGCTAGATATTTTTGCTCCTAATCTTTTATAAACTAACAATAATAATCGATGCTTGATTTTTGTAAAAGACAAAATCACACATTAGCCAAAGACCTTGGTAGAAAGAATGGAGAATATTCCTACCTCAATACCATCTTCATTTCAAGAGTTTGCATTAGACCATGATATATTAAAGAGATAAATTACTGAAAAGATCTATAAAAAGATAGGTAATACTATTGTCAAGATAGTTAAAAAGTATGTGAAAAACCATCATCCAGTAGATGAGGAAATGACGATTAAACATAATGCCAAAGTAAGAATAGATGTAAAACAATAACAACAAGACAAAGTTATCTAACATGTTAGATCAATAACAAGAAGGTCAATCAATGGAAGCAAATAGTGTAGTATTAGTCTAAGTCTTTGTTAGTCATATAATAAGAAAGAAGGTGGCATCATCCAGTTAGCAAAAGTAAAACAAAATATTATTCCAATAATCACCATAACATAGGACGAACCACTATTTATGGTGAATAAAGAAACAATAGAAAAGACTAAAGACGACAACAATATACAAACTTCAAACTATCTACTCTTGTAAGATATGAAATGAATTCAACAAATGCTTTAATCTAAATAGAAGAAAATCTATATATAAAAAAAGAGAATGATATGATTATTAATGTTGATGGCTTTCTAGATGATCATTTGTTAGGATAAGACACTAATACTCCTTTTGATGATAGTACACAATAAAAAGAGGGAAAATTAGTAAATTTTTAATCTTAATGACTAATTAGAAGAATGAAATGCAGTTAAAGAATATAGATTAGAAATTCTCTCTGAAATAGAGATGAGCGAACATGATAAAACCATATCCATGAATATGGTATTCGCTCTTCCCTCTTTTTAAAGTAAACCTAGCCAATTGCTATATATGGACATTGACTATAAAGACAATGTAAATATTGTTAAAATTGACCAGTCAAAACTTGTGGTTAATCAATAATCATATCTTAAATTTCTTAAGCCAAAATTGGATATGAGTTGTCATTTAAAACTTTTATACATCATAAGTTTTTTTGAAAGGTGTACTAATATAGATGATCTTATTCGATAATGGGGCAACACTCAATATTATACCACTAACCTTGATAAGTAAGATTGGTTATAATAGGATTGATATAATCCTATATAAAATGATGATGTTAGATTTTATAGCAAGCATAAGAGAGATTGTAAGCTGCAAATGGATATAATTATTGTTTCTAATACTAATGGCTTTATTAGAATAAATAAAATAATATACAAATATAGTTTATCCAATCTTGCCCAAGCAAGACCTTGTAAGTCTTTGCTTCTACTATAAAGAAAGTTGACGGTATGCATAGATTTTAGAAATATAAATCTTACAATTTAAAAAGATGAATCTCCAATGCTAATGGCTGATATGTTGATTAATGTAACATTTAACAATGAAATACTTAACTTTATGAATGACCACTCTAGCTATAATTAAATCTTCATTATAGATGAAGATGTATAAAAAAATATTTTCAGATGTCTTGGTTCATTAAGGATGTTTGAATGAATGGTAATATCATTTAGTTTAAAAAAAATTGGTATTAAAATGAGCTTGATTTTTCATCATATGATTAATCACAATTCAGAGACCTACATTGATAATATAATAGTAAAATCAAAGTCCAAATCTACTTCCTTATATAATGTTTTAGCGAATAAGGATGCATAACCTAAAAATAAACCCATTATAATGTCAATTTGGAGTGCAAACAAGAAAATTTCTAGGATTCTTAATGTATCTATAAGGCATAAAAGTAGATAAAACAAAACATGAACAATTATGAAAGCATAACCTCCTCAAAATAAGAGGTAATTGTAAAGCATTATTGATAAGATCAATTTTTTAAAGAGGTTCATTGTAAACATTGCAACAAAGATCGATTTTTACTTAATTGTTGAATGGAAAGAGTTCTAACAAGTTTCAACGGTTTAAGAAGCAACAAACTATTTTCGTAAGTCATTAAAGCTTATCTAGTTAAACCTCTAGTATTGACTTCATGAAGGCCTGAAAGATATGCTGACATAAAAAAATAACTCTGGACACAAATAAGTAATGTATTATCATAGTTGTGTCCTTATAAAAGTTAAAGAACATCATATATTGATAGAGAAACTATTTTTGTCTATATATTTCATTTGTTTTAAGATATAATGATACATATTATTAGTTGATGCATGTGCTATATGTAAAACAAATTTAATAAACTATCAAAATCTTTTTTAAGAGGTCATATTGACCAAATAGACTTTAGCATTGTCTAAATTTAACTTACATTGTATACTATAAAAAGTAGTTAAAAGCCAAGATTTTATTGATTTCTTAGCTAGACCACCATGCATCATCATCAACCATAAGATTGAACATGACATGAATCTGTTCCATGATAGTTATGGTTTGATGGATTGAAAACTAAGAATAAGATTGGTACAATGGTAGTACTAATATTAGGTTTTAAAGAGACCTTACCTTCTTGGCTTGATTCTCCTTGCATAAATAATCAAACTCAATATGAGATCTTAATAACAGATCTAGAAATAGTCCTCGAGTTAAAAGCTTAGTTAATTACAATAAAAGGAGTTTCATTTGCTTGTTATCAACCATTTAGTTGATGAATATAAGTGTGAACATCTCACTCTAACTCTATACCATGAAATGGCTATAAAAATTATTAAAAAAAATTTTGATATATTTTTTTCTTAAGTAAGAGGAAGCAACATAAAAAGTAATGACTTGACTTAACATTGATCAGGATATAAAGTGGTATTTGATCATTGTGGCATCATCCATATATTAATTATTGATCGATTAGTTATTACTGATATCTAGTAGGAAGGTAATAATGACAAGAGCATCATAGATTTCATGATAAAAAATACACAAGATAGTAGTTATAAAATTGTTGCTGAAATGTTTTGTCAAGTACAAGAAAAGGTCTTAATAAAATAAGTGCTTTTGATATCTAATAGGATTAGAAAAAGAAAATTCAAACTTTTTTTTTCAAAACCTTTCATAAAAAAGCTTCAAGTTATTTCAGAAAGAAAAGGAGCAGTTAAGTTCTCTTATTTGATGTATTATTTTGGAAACATAAAACTAGAGTTTTGTTTAGATGCTTAAAACCAAAAGAAATATTATTTATAATGTCTAAGATTTTTGAAGGACTATGAAGAGCCTATATATCTAGAATGAAGATGAGATGGCTTATCATAAACTATAGATTTCATTGGCTAGGAATAACCAGGGATTGCATTAGTTATGCAAAATAGTGCCAAACATGTCAATACTTTAGTCCAATCTAAGATGTACCAATGAACAAAATCAATACAGTTGTCACACCATAGCCATTTAGACGATGAGAAATGGATATTATTGGCAAAATAAACCCACCATAATTAAGAAGACATAATTATATTCTTATAGCCACAAATTACTTCACCATAAATTACTTCACCAAATAGGTTAAATATATTCCTTATTGATCAATTAACCAAGAAATCATGATTAAATTCATTAAGGAAGAAATCATCCATATATTTGTTCTTTCAAAAACCATCATTATTTACCAAGTATCAATATCCACCAGAGAAGATGTTAAGTAATCCATATAAGAATATTGATTTAAAATATTTCACTCTACTCCTTATTATGCCTAAGATAATGTGCAAATAAAATCGACGAATAAAAAATTAATTCTTAATATTCAGAAATTGATTAGAAACAAACCCAAAGTTTAGCATGATGCTTTATCAGAAGCATTATGGGCATATAAGACTTCATAAAAGACTACTTTAGGGGCTTTACCATTCATCTAACATATGACCATAATGCTATATTACTTTAAGAGCTCACGGTACAATCACTCAAAAGGGTTGCATAGTATAACATGGATAACTTAGAATACTAGCGTGTTATGTTGGAAAAGTTAAAAGATTTGGATAAGGTAAGACTTGTTGTGATAGATCATTTACTGGCACACAAGAAGAAAATCAAGATAACAAACAACAAACATGTTCGATCAAAAAATTTTTAGTGAGTGATTTGTTTTAGAAAGTCCTACTATTAATTAGACATAAATATCAAAATTTAGAAAATAGTCCTTAAATAAAGAGTGTTCATACATTGTTTCTAAAGTTTTAAAAAGAAATGCCTACCATCTAGCAAATCAATGAGGGCTATAACATTTTTTTTAATCAATTAATGGTTAATATTTGAAGATATATTACCTATATATAAAGAAAGTAGTGGAAGATTGTATATCTGACGAAGTCAAATGATCGACCTAGATATTAAAAACATAACACTACTCTAGAGATCTATGGTTTATGCTTTAGGCTTAATAGTTAAGCTATTTTTCAAAAACACAATTTAAATCTTCATTGTAACAAGGATTTAGGTTGGTATATGCAATTCGTGAAAAATTCATAATGAATAATGTTGCTTGTATTATCAAAGAACAATTTTGTAAACAATAGAATTTCATAAGAGGATAAAAACTTCATTCAAATTTGGAATTTAGTATGTACAGGTATACGAGATTGTTCATTATAAAAGAAAGAGCCTAATACATATTACATTTTAACCTAGACCTAGACAATTTAAAAGAGGAAGCTACTTTCTAAAGATCCATCATAACTTTGTTTTTCCATGATCGTTGTTATCTTAGGCTACCTAGGGTAGTTTTCTTTATTGAATTAAGAAATAAGATCATTTCTACGTCAATTTTATCATTTGTCTCTATTTAGTTTGAAAGAACTATAGAATAAGAAAAATGTTATTTCTACGAGAGCTAGCCTCTCTATCAATTCAACAACTTTAGCTTTGTATTACTCTATATTAATTAATAGTCTTTTCACTATCAAATGACCTTTCTAAATAATAATGTATTTATCCTCCCAAGTATTTTTCTACAAAAGCTTTGAGTTTTGAGTTGCCTTGTTATATATTTTTACCTTTAATATAGTTATTCTTGTTGTTCTGAGAGGGCCAATGTGATCTTAAAGTTGTGAAAGGGTAACCATGTAACCCGACTAACACAATTTATAAAGCCTTCAAACAATATATTTCTTATGAGTTATTGAATACAATCCATGATGACTTCATCACTAAGGATGCTCATTCCTTGCATCAACAACTTTAAAATTTCTTTAGAGGCCCTAACATAGTATTCTTTGATGATTATCTTCAAGATTTGCTTTAGGCTAGATATCTCCTATATAGTTACAAAAGATAAGGATTAATCTAGTCTTTAAAAGTACCCTGAAACAAAAAAAATCCCCTCAGAACCACTTTTAAAAAGTTATTAAGAATAAACAAACAATACAAAGTTACACTTTAGCTTAAAGATAGAATAATCATCATTGGAGTAACTAAGGGCTTAATTTCTTTAATAGAAAGAAATGTAGGGTTCTTTGACCTTTAGCCTTTTATATCAAGGTTCGCATCCTATAAATACCTTAGGAGCAGTACCCGAATTGTACTACCTATGTTAAACCAAAAGTTATAAAAGATTTAATAGATGGTACAAACCATTCCTTTGGGGCGCTCTTTATTTTCTTACTTTCCATGTCCATTTCATGCCATGGTAATAAAAACACAGGTCCAAACTTATCCTCATATAATGGAGTTTTTAACCATCAAAAGCAGTTGGTTGTTATAGTATCCTCAAATCCTTCACCCTTTCTTTTTGCTCTCCTCTAAAAAGGAATAAATTTCTAGCAATATAACATCTACCTTTGCAAGGGTGTTGTCTATGGGTCTAAAAACACCTTTTAACATAAAGAGCACGTATTCTTATAGGTTTCATCCTTAAAGGCATATATGATGTAACCTTAAAAACGGGTGGGCCTGCTTTCTTTGATAGAAATGAAAGGGTATTCCCTAGTTAGTAGTAAAAAATGGTTGTGTTTCACCAAGGTTTTGGTTGAGTGTTCTCAGGATGATCAAGAACAAAACTAGGAGCTTTAACAGTTGGGACCTTATTCTCTAAAGCAATAATAGTGATTGATAGTGTAGCACTCTTAAGAGATGCCAAAGTAGGAGTAACAATTGATGATTGGGAACACTTAGCAAGGAAGGATGAGTAAAAGTCTTTGGTATTATCTTTATAATGGGAATCAGAGGTAGAGAAGCAATTTAAGGAGATAGTACCTAAAGAAAAAGAGGAAAGTAAGGTAAGATAAAAGTGAAAAAAAATCAAAATACATCATATTCTAGTTGAAAAACATACCTAGGTTTAGTCCTTGAATCAAAAGCCTCATCATCTTTCTCTTCTTCCATTATAGAAGGGTTTTAAGGTTTAATAAGATTGGTTATCACTGCTGAAACACTAATAGTTTGAGGAGATGAACAAAAAAAAACTATTTTAAAATAGCAAATAGAGTTAAAGGAAATACAATGAAAAAACCTAAAATATTCTTACTATAAGTTTATTTAGTAGGCTTTTTGTTTATCCGTCCTAGAAGACTTTCATATGTTTTACTTTTGTTTATTTTATCAAAATAATTCAAATAAAAAAAGATTTTATCTACCATCTCTTATAAGAAAGTGATGTAAATGAGTTTCATAGTCTTCATGAAAAATTGAATATGTCAACTAACACTTTTCTTTTTATACAATTAAACAAAATTAGAAAAAAATGTTGAAGAATTATCTCAACCGAATAGTTTATATTTTTAGGTAAGACCCCAAGATATGATTTATATAATTCTCTATAACGCCATTTTAAATGAAAGCTCTTTGGGTTTGAAACTTGTATAGACTCGCATTACTTTGTGTTTATTTTTTATCAAATAGAATGAGAGTTGTGAAATTTGAACTCGTGATCGCTTAACTAATAAGACTTTAATATATTATTAAAGAATCATCTTAACCCAACAATTTAAGATTTTAAATGAGACTCCAAAATATAATTTATTTATTTTTTTATCAAATAGAATGAGAGTTGTGAAATTTAAACTCGTGATCACTTAACTAACATGGCTTTGATACATTATCAAACAATCATCTTAACTCAATAATTTAAGATTTTAAGTGAGACTCCAAAATATAATTTATTTAATTCTATAACAAAAATATGCTACACCAAAATAATATTAATAATAAATTAAATTATGCATAAAAGAAGTCATTTGCAAACTTTACTTTATAGCAATAGAAAGAGATTGAAGAAAATTCCTAAAGTAGTTATTTGAAGTTTGAAACGGAAGAGAACGGAGAAAAATACTAAAAAATGAGGAATTTGTTGAGTATTTTGTTCAAAGTGTTGTATATTTACAGATCCACATTTACTTAAAAGAACGAATTAGTACATATAACACTCCATCAAGGGTATATATTATAATAGGG
>Ga0325402_1005229_pt1 | contig 12126 bp, 4 predicted proteins | sample PopdelMetagenome_22_FD_207212 | JGI IMG/M metagenome (GOLD analysis project Ga0325402, IMG submission 207212) | Populus deltoides microbial communities from Bellville, Georgia, United States - Xylem-PdKOR-R3 | ecosystem: Host-associated > Plants > Phyllosphere > Stem > Wood/Secondary xylem...
CTTAGGCGAATTAATTTGCCTAACCTATGTCATGGGCTTAATTAGGTTTAGGTTTGATAAATTTATTTTTTTGAATCTAATTTTTACTTAATTATATACTTATAAAAATAAGTATTTCGTCAGGAGATCAGATACCAAAGAAAATTATTGATGATAAATTTATTTTTTTATTAAAATTATCTTTTTTATTCATCTATTTACTTTTACAACAAAACCTTTATTATTAGTAGTATAGTTCATTGAATAAAAAACACAATAATAATAAAAAAAATCAGTAAAACGATAATGAATTGAACTAAGAATAAAAAAGTGCATATTCTTAATCAAGAGCCTAGCTAATATTCCATCCTTGTTTTTAATTATTTTTATGAAAAAAAATTATATGAAGCATTGTGTTTTAAGGTGAAAAATAAAAAGTTTGAGAATTTATCATTTTCACACATCTACATGGAAAAACATTAAAACAATAAATTTGAGAAAATCATATAAAACTTTAACAGAAAAAACTAAAAAAATAAAGATTTTATTCTCATTCAATTTTATTGAGTAAATTATATAAAATTTATGCATATCAAGCTAACACATAATTATTTATAAAGCAATTAATGATATAATCCTAAGAAAAGTTCTAATCTTTTTAAAAATAATTATATAATTTTTATTAGCAGAATGTTTTCCAACTAACTAAAAAGCATTGATAATTAAAATAAAAATTTATTAAAAATCTCGTTTATTTAAAATAAATAGGAAAACTGTATATCTCTTCAAACTAATCTCCATCACTCTATTAATAAAACTTTTTATTATTTAAAAAAAAAAAACATGTTTTTCAATTAGAAGCATTGCTTTTTAGATTAAAAAAAATATCATGATCTCAAAAACAAGTTTTGATAACATTAATTAAGGAAAAAACTTAATTAATATGATAAAATAAAGTAAAAAACAAATTATTGAAGATAAAATAAAAAAAATTATTTTCGTTGAATACTCATGAATCAAGTTTTTTTATATAACATTTATAATAATCAAGAAAGAATTGTTAACATTCCCATAGAAACTCATTCTGTTATTTAAGAATTAGACTAAAATTGAATAATAATTTAAATATTATGTCAAATGTTTTATTTATAATACACCTCAATTAAAATATTTAAAAAAAAAAACCCCTAGAAAAAGACTAAACATCTAGACCTCAAGTACGTGGGCCTTCAAGGCAAGCTCATGCACCAATCTTTGTTTTTTTAGCTTTTTTTAATGTTTAAGGGAAGACGAATTGTTATTTACCTTTTTATTATTTTTATTTTTTAATAATAAATTAGACAAGATGTGGTCTCCCTGCCTAGACCCAAAGACCTATTTTTTGGGTTATTTTCACCTAAAAGCACACTAAGAATCCTTATGAACCAATTTCTAACCTTAAAAACCTCTTAAATTGGTAGAAAACCTACAAAACCAAACTGAAAATAAAATAAAGGTCCAAAAACACGAATCACTTTCTCTTTTCTTCCCACCGATCACTCTTTTTCCTCTCAAAATCTAAGGATTGAAACATGAAAAAAAAAAAAAAGTTACCAAGAACGAAACACTTAAATACTACAAGGGCCAAATTGTAATTCTTCGTGCCAGAGTGAAAAGAATGTTTCTGGATAAAGATTCAGTTGGAAACTTAAGGTGGCTTCAGGATTACAATTGTCAGGGAAACTATGCAGCAGCTAGCTTTCAAGAGTCAAGACAGACAGGTTGAAAGATCAGCGTAAAAGGAATGGAATTAACAAGATGTTTTCACTTCTTGTTGTTTTACCAGGTCGGTAGACAGACACTAAGCGAAGGAAATATCCCGAGATAGCCCCTGCAACTGGTTGTTGACTCAGTAGGATACTAGTTTGCAGGCAAGCGTTAAAAAAACATTTCTAATCATTAAATAATTATTTAGTATTTTTATTAAATCTAGATTAACTTTGAAACTTTTTAATTTGATTTTCTGGCTAGCCTTGGATCATAAGAATTAAATCATAAGAATGGACTGCCACTATAATAGGATAAAACCTGCTAGTTAAAAAAACTGATAATAAAATTAAAAAAATAAATAATAAAACAGACATTTCTTGGCTAACTTAGATTTAAAATTAAACTATATAAAAATTACTATAATATAATCTAATTAACTTGATCAATTTAAAAATCGATTAATAAAAATTGAGGAAAAAAAATTGACAGAAGAAAAAAAAAACTCAACTCCTTGTATTGCTAGTGATTAAAATTAAAATTAAAATGTGCGATCTAATCAACTGCCAAAAACAACTCGAACAGCTATAAAAATTAAAAAAAAAAAAAAAAGAGTTTTCCTGATAAAATTAAGGGGGGAAAGACAAAATTGAAATAAAAAAAAATAGAGGAAGATGGAAAAAAAAAGAGTTGAATTGAAAAAAAGCAGCTTCATTGTTCAACTCCATAATGATTCCCAAGTATAGAAGAAATTCTGAACCCTCGAAGGCTTGAACCCTCGAGATCCTATACTTCTCGCAAGACGGGCTCGAGGATGCCCATGAGCTACACAGGTTATGGCCGCTCTATCCTTGAGTAAGATGAGCGCCCTGACCATATCTACGGGAATGCAATTCTTTAAGAAATCCCCCCGCCATGCTAGGTGAAAGTAATGAAACAGCACTTTGTGAACGCAAACAATAGCCATGGCAATGTTTACAGACAAGTTAATCATACCAAGTAGTTTAACACTCATTACTGATCGATCCTCACACCTCAATGTCGAAAAGCTTAACAAACAAATTTTGACCTGACAATTCTACCACTATAAAACGCTTGAAAATATGCTAGACCCCTGAGAAAGCATCCCCATGCACTAAGAACAAAAGGAATATGATACAAAAGAGACAAACACGCTTGGTTGGAAAGAACAGAGACATAAAAATGTCTATAGTAATTTGTTTTAGAGTGAATTTCTATGTAGAAAAGACATGTCCCTAATGTACCACAGGTATAGACCAGACTAGCATTAATTTTTCAAGTTGCCTCAATGCCAGTTCTTCTATTTTCTGTGTAATGGCTATAGTTACTTCAACAGTTCTACTACTCGTTCCACCAACAATGAGCAAAAAACTTTGACAAACCTTACAAGCCCACAGCTATAAAATCTGCAACTTTTACTCCTCCCATCTCTGAGTAACGAATTCAACTTTAACAACTCATTTCCAAAAAAATATGAACAAAAATCTTTGACAAATCCAACAAACCTATTTATATAAAATTTGAAAATTATACTCAACTTCTACCCCTCAATCTCCATGTATAAAATATTAAAAAAAAATCAAAATTTAAAAAAAAAAAAAACACCATTTGAAACGCAGTTACAAACGGCCGCTATAATTTGTACACTTGATTTTAGGCCATCAAGTAACACAGTATAAAAGAGTCTATCATCACGAGTCATCATCAAGAACAGCTCATAGCTAGAACAGGCATGGTCAACCATTTCCAAGCAACACAGTATAATAACTATCATCAAATCATCGATTCAACTAACCAAACACATGGATGCATCAAATAGAGCCACGGGACAATGTCATGTAATAAGCAAAATCCCAATTTACGAACAGAAAAATATGAAACAAAAAAGCATTAAATTATGAAATGATCCAGCAGTATCACTAAACTGTTTCATTTAAAGAAAGGTCAAAATCTTGAAAAGGAACATAACCTAGGCTGTAAGTACAACAGCACCACCAGCCTCTTTAATCTTCTTCTCAGCAATCTTTGAAATAAGCTTGGCCTTGACAACAATGGGTTGCTTGTCAGGTAAAACCCCCTTGCCAAGTACCTTGAAGTAACCGAACTGAGTGACATCAATCATGGGCACAGTATCCTTGGTTGCCTTGTCTTTGACATCTTGGGGGACCATGGACCAGAGCTTGTCGATGTTGACGATGGGACAGTAGAACTTGTTGCGGAGCTTGTGGAAGTAACGCATACCAACCTTACCGAAGTAACCAGGATGGTATTTGTCGAAGAGGATCCTGTGGTGGTGCATGCCTCCTGCATTTCCACGACCTCCAGGATGCTTCCTGTGCTTTCCAATCCGACCATGACCTGCGCTCACGTGACCTCTCTTCTTCCTGTTCTTCTTGAAGCGTGTAGTCATTTTGGGTTTTGGAGGAGAGGGATCTGTTGTTTAGGGTGTTGAGCGGCTGCCCAGCAATTGGTGAGAGAGAGACCGCGGGGAAAGTTGTCATTTAGGGTTTGGGGTATATATGTTGGTGATTGGGTTTTTTCAGTTGACGGTTTTGTCCTCTAGGTTACCACATACAAGGTAGTGCTTTGGTAAATGGACTTTGAAACAAGACCCTGTAAGGTCCATTTGAAAATAATTATGGAAAAGCTTTAACTTCTATAAATAAATATGAAAATGGTTATGAAATTAAGTTTTTAAAATATTACCAAATACTTAAAAACTATAGTAATAACTATAATTAATATGGTAATTCTCAAATGAGCACCAAAAGCAATGGAAAGGATTTCTTTTCTTTTGTTTTTTTTTAATTTTATTTCATTAAAAAAATCTTTTACCTCGGTTTTTTTTGTGAAACTTATGCTACGCCTTGAATCAAATCAAATATTTTTTAACATAACAAAAAATACTTAGACCATAGAGAATTATTTAACATTATTATTAAAATTGGTTCAGTAGATCAATCTTGAAACCTTTCTACTTGACTCTTTACCTAAATTGAATTTAAATTTAAATTATGTGGATGTTGCGACAATGTATCTTAGTTAACTTGGTTGGTCCAAAGACAAAGTGACTAATGATTTGGAAGATGAAATTTGAGAAGAAAAAAAATAATGAAATTGATAAGAAAAAAAAACTCCTAACCCAACTTCTTGCATAGACCGAGTTTAAAATTAAATTGTATATGAGTTGTCTCGAACCGTCCCAAACAACTTCCCTAATCCAAAGGCAATCCGGTCAACCGGTAAAAAAAATCTTAGGAAAAAATTAAGAAAAAAATGATGAAATTAATAGAAAAAAGAAAACATTTTGACTCGACTCCTTACCTAGCTCAAGTGTAAAATTAAAATGTGAGAGAGCTTTCTCGACACAAACCAATCAACTTGGTCGATCCGTTGATCAAAAAACAACCCGAATGACTATTAATAAAGTCTAAGGATGAAATTGAAAAAAAAACATGAAATTAAAAGAAAAAAAGGAAAAAAATGGTTGAATTGAAAAAAAAAATAAAGCATGCTAGATATTTTTGTTAACGTATATGATCTTTACTATATTTTTTTTATACGTAATCATTGACCTTTTGATTCACGGTTATAATTTTTACTCGATGTCAAAAAAAATATGTTAATAACACTTACATATTTATTATTTTGAATTAAAAAAAATTATTTGATCTGCAGCGAGACGAGTTGAATAAACGCATTGACATTTTATTTTATTTTTTTATTGGCTAAAGATGGTTCTCGATGTATTTAATTAAATGCATGTATAGATTTTTTTATATTTATAATTATATTTTAAAAACAATAAATAAAGAAAACACATTTGAAAAAGCTTGCATATTTATTTATTTATTTTTCTAAAACAAATTATCAAACCAGTGGTGAAACGCGGGTTAAATAACTAGTACATATACTAAAAAGAAATGATGTTTTCATGTAGAAATGACATAATTGTAAATTTTACCAATTGTTTTTACTGTAGCGATGGCAAAATTGTAATTTTCAGAGTTTTATTTTTTTTTAGAGAATAAGTTTTTCTTACATTTTTATCTCTTTATACTTGGTATTTTTATTATTTTACACTTGGCCTATTTATCACAATTTTGTTTTCTTATCTTCATTTTTTTAATGCTTTTTTAGTTTTTCCTTCTTCTTTTTTACACCTTTTTTTTGGAAAAACAAATATTATTTTCTAAAAAAACAAGTTAATAACACCTACACACTAATTCTTCTACATTAAAAAAAATCCTAGAACAGTGATTTTGGGCACTGTAGCTTAAAGCTGCTAGGCTTTCTTGAATTAGTTAATTGGTTTTGGGTGATAGAGACAATCATGCTTGTCTATATGTCAGGCTGTGTCAACTTCTCCTGCAAATCCAAGCGTAATTTATGTTTGATTGTAAGATGCGTTGATCCATGGATATTTTTATTTTTTCTTAACTTAGTTTGTAATCTTACTTAGCAGAATTTGAAAATGAAAACTAGCCATCCTAGATTCCAAAATATTAGGAATCAAGAAGAGTTGAATGTTGAAATTCCTGCATGCTTTGCGAAGAAGACAGTTGTAAGTCCACCTGTTATTCCTATCGAAGCATCTCCTGGTGCTTTTTATTTTTATTTTTTTCTATTTCTAGAGCTCACCGTGGAAGTTTACCTTGTGCATTTATTTTTGCCACTTAACATAAAGTTGGTGTCCGATCTTTATTATTTACCTGCTTGCACTTGCCTTGATATTTCATTCTCTCTTAGTATACAAGAGGAAAACCCCCTATTGTAGCCTTTTTGATTTCAGGCTGCTGTTCTTGGAAACATCTCTTTACCGGTAGTAATATACTATGAGATGTGAGATCTATCAAATGGTATGAGATACCACACTCTACACATGCATTATAATCTGCAGGTATATACTTGAATATGATGGAGCTTGTGGTTTTGTTTTCATGCTTTTTATGACCAACCTTATGGAGTTATCAATGTCAACTATTGAATGGTTTTTCTTTCTGATGGAAAGATAGATACTGTCATGGATAGAAGCAGAATATCTCTACTTGTGCTTTGTACGTTATTGCACTTTCAGGTTAGGCAATTAAACGGTATTTTCTTATGTTATTTATCAACTCCTTGGTTTTTGTAGATTCTAATGCCTTGTGGCTGCTGCTTTATATGATGTGTTGGGCTCCCTCCCTCGGATTTTAGTGATGCTTTAACCTCAACATCTAGGCTTGGGGCTTTAAGCATCATCTCATCGTGTGTTTCATCAATATTGCCACAACGCTTTTGTTCAAGATTTGGAGTCTCGGATTAATGCTTAGAATCCTTAACATTTTATCTCGATAAATTCAATTGAATGGTATGTTCTGCTTCGTGATCTTATCAATCAAATCATTCTCTCTTCGGAGTAGGAAATCAATAAATACTGAAGAAAGCATTTCATCTCCTTCCCCTTGCATTGGAAGTGATGTATGTTTTGTTCATCAAGGTAGCAAAGAAGCTTCTTTTGATCTATCGAACTTGCCTTTGGGTGGTTTCCATGATTGTGAATGATCATATCATGCATATAAGAAAGCAATCAGCCCCTTTCAACATCTCTTGTAACTTTTTCTACGCTATTGGAAGATGGATCCAAAGGAGAAGTCAAATAACAAGCCAAGAAAACAAACTAGTAGCTGTCAACGAGGAAAGTCATGAGGAGATTAAGGAAGATAAAATTATTTGATATTTTCTCTATTATTTAAATTTTTAAAAGCACTACATTTTAACAAATTATTTGTACTACAACTTTATAAGAATCACTCATGTATCATGTTTCTATATATATATGAAAAACATATCAATTGAGAGCTAGAAAAATTTATCCTCTGCTTCTTTTACTCCCTTCGTTTTGTTGTTGCTGCATATGGTATCAAAACCTTAAAATAAAAGACAAGTGTCTCATCATGTCGTCTTCTTTCCTCCTCCGCCAACTTGATAATCCTTCCCCTTCTATCATTATAATTCCTCTCATTTCAAATATTGTTTCAATCAAGCCGGCTATCGATAATTGTCTTTTTTGGAAGGCATAACTAGTGCTCTATTTTCATGGCCAAGATATGTATTGGTACCTTAATGGTGCGTCCAAAATCCCTCCCAAAACTATTGATGCTTTACTTCCTAATGTGGGTGTAATCACTCAGATTTCAAATTGTACGCATTATCAAAAGGTACAATAGGGCAATTTCATCCTAAGCACTCTCATGTCTTTCATGACTAAGAGTGTCTTAGCTCAAGTTATCGCTCATACCACTACTCATAAGGTTTGGCGAGCTCTTGAAACACATTTTTCTTTGTAATCTAGAGCTCGTATCATCTAAATTCAAACTCAGTATGCTAATGCCAAGAAAGATAGTCAATATGTCAATGCTTACTTTTTGTTGATGAAAACTTTACGTCAATACCAAGAAAGGCAGTCAATATGCCAATGTTATTACTGATGTTCTAGCTGGATTAACACACGAATATGATAACTTCATGTCCTCTACCTATGCTCATATTGATCAAGTCACACTTAAGAAGGTATACTCTTTGTTGATTGTCACTAAATCTCGTTTAAATCGCCATCATCTTTTAGTTTATGCACCACTTGTTGAGGTAATTGTTGTTCAAAGACAACCACTACTATCCAGTAATAGAGGGCAAAATGGCTTTCATGATAGAGGTCATCATAATAGTTCTCAAGGAAGTGTTTCCTCTTGTAATCGCAGTGACACATATCCTACTTCTATAATTATATGTCAAGTGTGTGGGAAACCTAGCCATTTAGCCCACAAATATTATCATCACTTTGACCTCACCTATCAGGATTCTTCCTGTTCTCATAATAAACAAGCCTTGATTACATCTAATAATAGAAGTTGGGAGAATGAATGGCATAAAGACATAAGTGCCACTCACCATATCACACATGAAGATTATCAAATTAACCTTTCCTACCAGAATTGGGTATTATCACCTGACAATAATTTTAGTGTGTGTTACTCTGCATAAACATATGAAGAAACACTTGGTAGGCCTACTAATTCTACCTCATTGCTAGTCATAATAATTTTTAATCCCTCTAACCCTCAAGTACAACAAGATATTTAATTCAACAAGCCTTGCATATTACTTTTATATAAAGAAGGATTAGAACACATGTCATGGTTACCATATCAAGGAATAATATTTCTTAATTAAAGCCACCTTTAATGATTTTGTAAGGTACCATTTACCTAAGGCTTTACTTAGCTCTCCTGATTTTTGTAATGAAGAACCAACTTCTTGTAGTGATGTAGTTAAATCACCATACTGGTGTGCAACAATGAATTATAAGTATAATGTTTTTTATGCAATTAAACAGGGTCCCTAGCCACACCACCTTCAAAGGTCAATATAGTTGATTGTTGATGGATATATAAAATTAAAAGTCATGTTGATAGTTTATTGGAGTGATATAAAGCAAGGTTGATGGCCAAATGATTTTATTAATAAGAAGGTGTTGATTTTAATGAGACATTTAACCTAGTTATCAAACATGTTACAATTCAAATAGTCTTGTCCTTTGATGTCTCCTTAAATTGGTTGATTAAGCAAATTGATATTTAAAATGCTTTTTGTATGATGAATTGGAGGAAAGACATATATGGAACAACCTTATAGCATTTATCTACCATATCCTCATCGTCTTTACAGGTTATATAGGTCATTATACATCCTGAAACAAGCCTTAAAGGCTTGGTTTTCTCGTCTAATTAATAAGTTATGAGAGTTTTGGTTTCATGATAGCAAGACTAATACTTCTCTATTTATGTGGCATAAGGATGGTTACAATGACAATATTATCATCACATGTACTTTTGGTTATGTTATATAACATGTAATTTAAACATTTCATTTAGATTTTTTTAAAAGAGAATGGTGACCTTTGCTATTTTTTAGGGGTGGAAGCCTTGCGCTCAAATTAAAGTATGTATTTAACTTAAAATAAGTATATGGCTAATCTTCTTGGATGCAGTCATATGGCAGAAGCCAAACCATGCACAAGTTCAATGTCAACTAGCTATCAATTGTCCACCAATGAGGGAGCTAAGTGTTCCGATCCTTATCTCTATAGACAAGTTGTTTGAAGTTTGCAATAATTAGCTTTGTTCCCTCAAAATCCATGAGTCTTGATCTTATCTTTACAGTTCACAAAGTGAGTAAATTCACGCATAACCCATTGGAACCACACTAGAAAGTTGTAAAAAATATTCTATGTTATTTTAAACATACCATATTAACAGGTTTGATCCTCCACGGATCATTTAATTCTGTACTTCAAGCTTTTTCAAACTCTAATTGGGTAGCTGATCTAGATGATCATCAATTAGTAGGTGCATATTGTATTTTAATGGGAAATAACCTTATTTCTTGCCGATGTAAAAAAAAAATCATAGTTGTTTGTAAAAGTATCGAAGCTAAATATAAGTCACTTGTAAATACAACTTTGGAAATACAATCAATCGGTATGATGTGACATTGACCTTAAAATTCCCTAATCACCTATGTTATGATGTGATTATTTTAGAGCCACATACTTTACTGCTCATCCTAAGTTTCATGCTCGTACAAAGCATATCCAGATTGACTTCCATTATGTGCCTGAAAAAGTTCAAAGAAAAAAACATAATGTTTAGTTTATCTCCAATAAAGATTAGTTTGATGATTTTTTGACTAGGTTGGTGTCACCTCGCAAATTTCAACTTGCTTTGGTCAATCTAATGTTCACACACTCTTTTTTAGATTGGGGTTGTGTATGTTAAGGAGAATACGAAGTTTAATAACAAACCAAAAAAATAAACTGGTAGTTGTCAACTGGAGGAAAATGAGAAGTAGATTAATGAAGATAAAATAATATAATATTTCTATTGTTATTCAAAATTAAAAGCTATACAACTTAACAAAATTGTTGTTCTGGAACTTTATATATATATATATATATCCTCAACTTTTTTTATAAGTTGTTACAAATGTAAATGGTATTTTTTCACTTCATCCATACTGTTTCTAATACACATAATTAAATAATATTATTTTTTTTAGAAAAAATTACTCTGAGAATCCTATGGTATGGTTAATTTTTCACTTTACAACCAAGTTTTTGAATATTACATTATCTAGCCTTAGTCAAAGCAAAAACTAAAAATAAATAAAAAGACAATAATGCCCTCATATATATTAAAACATGGAAGGTAATTATAACCACACCGCTCATTTTCTCTCCACTGTCTTCCCGGTTCAAAACCCCATAACCAAAATACAAAACAAAACAAGAATAAATTTCTTTCTCCCCACTAAATCTAAGAAATCAACAACTAGTTATCAAGCAAATCAAGAAAACAACAAGAAAACCCAGCAAATCTAGACCTTAGCAATGAATCTTCATCAACAACAAGAAAACCTAGTAGATCCATAAGAAATCCCACAACCTAGTAGAAAACAATTATGTTGTTAAGTTATGAATGTATATAACAATTATGTTGTTAAGTTATGAATGTATATAATAAAAGGAACTTAGTGGTATTTTTAGGCTTCATGGCTTTTTAGACATTATTTCAAATATAATAAAAGTTTTTGTAAATAAATACATATTTTTTGTTGATTTTTTTATACCGAACGTAAAATTTATTCAAAAACTTGGTTTCAAAGTAAAAAAAAAGACCAAATCATAGAATACTATAGGTGATATACTTATTATTTTATTGAATGTTACATAGTATTATTTAAAAGTTTAGTTATATTATTATTTTTGATAAATTGTTTTTAGAAATATTATTTTATTAAGTGTGGATCATGGCTTTTTGATAAATAATTTTTTTTTATGGTGCCAACTATGGGTATAACATATTTTTTAAAATTATTAAAAAACTTGAAATTATAAAGTAATTCAAATAAAAGATCCTTCTGTTTTTATCATTCAAGTACTTATCCCTTCAAAATCCATCTTCTTCTCGCTCAAAATTGAAAACAGCGTAAAAGTAGCGATTAGATCACTACAAAATCAACATGACAAAGTCCACTCTTTTACATAATAATAATAATAATAATAATAATAATAATAATAAACCTTCTTTTCCTACCGTCTTTTAAAACTCAAAAATCCACACGTTAAGTGCTTATCGATTTCACTCGGCGAGACCTCTTCCTTCCTTCTTTAGTTTTTTCTACGATCTTTCCTCTTTCATTTTCCAGGAAAGTCACCTTCAAAGAAAAATCTAAATCTCCAATAACTCACCCTTTCCCTTCCTCCATATCTGTCTTCATCACTAATACATTAACTTCAATCATAGATCACCTTCCTCCTCCTCCTCTTCCTTCAAAATAAAG
>Ga0325402_1005233_pt1 | contig 12121 bp, 7 predicted proteins | sample PopdelMetagenome_22_FD_207212 | JGI IMG/M metagenome (GOLD analysis project Ga0325402, IMG submission 207212) | Populus deltoides microbial communities from Bellville, Georgia, United States - Xylem-PdKOR-R3 | ecosystem: Host-associated > Plants > Phyllosphere > Stem > Wood/Secondary xylem...
ATAAAATTTATTGCATAAAATAAAAGGAAAAACATTCTATGAAAGGTTGCACATTTTAAAAATAATATAAAAAATTAAATAATTAATTTATATAAAATAATTAAAACATAAATTTAAAGATTTTTTTAAAATACATATAAAAAATGTATTAATAAAAAAAAATCAAGCTTGGCGCTTTTAGGTATAGTAAGTCAGGCCCAGTGCTGGGTCAACTAAGAAAGGGACCGTGAACGAGGCTTTTATGTTTTTTTAAAAAAAAGTTAAAAATATGGATAACATGTTATTCACCACAATTATCTAGAAATAAAATAGGCAATGCATTGTCTATTAATACCAGAAATTGACCACAATGGTAGCTAAAAAACAAGGTTGATTTTGTTTTTCATCTAAAAACTTATTTTTAACCCAAAACAATCTAAAAACCTTGTAAACCAATTAATGGCCTTCAAAAACACAAAAAAATTAGCCCAAAATACAAAATCAACCTGAAATCAAAATTCTTCCCGAACTAAGATTTGTTGTTTTAGGTATTTTAAAAGTAAAAAAAAAAAAAAAACACACTCTTTGGACCAACCTTCACGTTAACACAATATATATGAGAGGTTGAACAGTAAAACACTCTCTTTTAGTTTATACTATAATAATAATAATAATAATAATAATAATAATAATATAGTGCCGTAAAGTTATAAATTGTTAAAGTACATTTTTACCACAAGAATGTATCCCTTTGAAAAAGGACCTGACCTAATAATATATTCAAAGGCAAGAAGGTATCTTTGGACCAACCTTCACGTTAACCAAAACGTACTAATAAGTTCAACGCTTTCTCGGCTCGATCAGCCTCGAATTATACCTAGAAAGTGTTTGGAAATATAATAATATTTAAAATATATATATATTTAACATCAATATATTAAAATAATCTAAAAATATTAAAAACATATTAATTTAATAAAAAAATAAAAAACTTTTAAAAATTTTCAAAGACACTTTCTAATCACAGTGCCGAATACTGCCTTATTCACCTAATCTTTGCCGAACCTCAATAAAATCCATTAAGCTAAAAAACTTCCTCTCGAAGAACAGTGAAGATTTTATTTATTTATTTTATTTTTATTGGTTAAAAGTGGGCGTTAATTTCCAAGTGCAAACACCAAAACATGCCCCATATGGTAGTATAATTTAGAGGCAATCAATGCGTGTTGTGTATGTGTGCGCACGCGCGCCAATCTTATTCCATCTCATATAATCATCCAACTTGGCGGCAATAAATATGTTCAAAGATTGTGATACATAACCTTGTCTTAATTTCCGTTTTGTTTGCTAGAGTGCAAAATACTCGAGTTCGGCAGGAATTGACAGACATTTTGGCAGATAATTACCTGTTAAGCTGCAGGCATGATCTTTCTTGACCTCTTTCTAAAGATGAATTTTGTAATTGATCCTACTAGCGGCCAGCTTGTTCTGATGGCGATGAAAGCAAGCAACCATATCGATATGCTATTCTGCTGCGAAATCTGATTTAGGAATCTTCTAAGAGGAGAGGTTATATCAGGAGATTCAACACCCTGGATGTTCTTAGCTATTCCTGAGGTTCGACAAGTCTCGGACATGAAATCCGACTTTGCTTCTGTAACGTGCTTCTCTTGTTCTGCATTTGAAAGCATTTCAGTAGTTTTTTCTTCGCTAAGCATCTGCAAATTTTTTATGTCTTCAATGCCATTTCTTTTTTCCTCACCGCTCGCTGCGGTTACTATTCCATCTTCAGCAACATGTAAGTGTGGATACTGATCAATTGAAGAATCCAGCGCTGAATGCTGGCCAGAAGTCTGCTTCTGCAGATAAATATGAATAAATAACATTAGCTGGCAGAAAAGTTAGTATGTTGAGAAGCACGGAAGGAAGAGAACAAGAACTTTATCTAATGAAACCTTGAGGATTATATCACTTCATAATTTGACATGTCCAAAAACAACAACTTGCAATCACCACGCATCTAACAATATTTTGCTATCAGTTTGATGAGAAAAGTAGGAGTAATTAACAGAAAATGCACCTTCTGTACATGAATGTATGGACTAGAGCGTAGAACACCAAGAAATTCATCAACAGCCCTTATCCACCTGCGAATATGAAGAGATAGATGGAGAGAGAGTTATCAAAGGAAAGGAAAGGAAAAAACATAACTACTCGAATTAAAACGCAAGGTCCATCCATCTGTCTACCCAAAGAATGACATTTCCAAGACAGGATAGCACTCATAAATCTAGGAAAGGACTAAATCTCTTTATATGAACTTCAAACATTTACAGCCATAACGTCATGTGAATGTTGACTAATTAGAGCCTAGTGTTCCACTATAAGAAAGTTAACAAGTACCAAGAGCTGGATGCAGTTAATCCTTCAAAGAATGCTAGATGTCCTCCATGCTGTGGTGTAGCCAGCACAATATTTGGGTTTGCTCTATGCAATGACCAAAAAAAAAAAAAATTTCAAATCTTAGAATAACACAAAAGTAGGTTGTTAAAGACAATTATTTCAGTATCATAGAAGATGGATCCACCTGCATTCATCCCAAGGAATGGCTTCCCTGGTGCAAACTGGATCATCCAGAGCACTAATGCAGAGTAGTGGCACAGATACATTCCCAACATAAGCTGCACTGCTACAGTGCCTATAGTACGTATCCACAGTCTGAAAAAAGAAATGATATTTTTGGATGCTTAGAAGCAAAAAAACAGAAGAGAGATGAAAATGTCAGTGATTAATACCTCAAATTTACCAACATGGCAGGTTGCATAGTTGTCATAATCCCGGAGACAACGTGCCTTTTTGTAGCACAGAAGCAAAAGAAAACGGAAAGCATTAGAAAGAGACAAGAACTATGTTAAATAAATGTATACTGTCAAAGCCATATATACAGTGAAGATTTCTGCTATTTTGAAAGTTATTGGCATTCAGGTTATACAAAAGATATAAATCTTTAACTGTAGAAAATGAGGGACAAAGTATAATATGAGTGACAAGTAATGGCATGAAAGTTACATTCTAAGATGTAAAATATGATAACAAGAACAAGATATTACTATGTCAAATGGCTATTATGCTGATCTTCCACTAAGGGATAAAAACATAGAATGCTCTATTTGATACCTTAGTATGACCACCAAACTAGGCATGTGGAGCATTTTATACTAATGATACTGACCTCTAGAAAAGCAATCTGAGTTTGATTTCAATATTAGATCCATACCATTTGAAGATATCTCATTAGTTATTTATTTCTAAATTTTTTGAAATTTCATACGATTGTATTCTGCCGAAATTTCAAGTGCTTAATTATTTTTATCTCTTCGTCTTTTGTTTTACACATGTTAGGCATCTATCTAATCTCATTATCGTTTTTACAACTTAACTCACATGGACTCTAGATTTCGTAATAACAAAATAATGATGATGATCTTCACATTTCAAAAGCACAACCTTCAGAAGCTATAATTTATAACAAATATCAGGTCACACTAGTGATTTAAAAACTAACATTAACGTGAAAAACAGAGAACGCAAAATTACAATGAACTGAAGCAATGCAATAGTTCATTATGTATTTTGGCTGGTTAAGGCCTCGTGTTATGACTAACGAATATCCATAAAATATCTTGATACAAGGCTAGAACCTGTTTGCATGACTAGAGGACTTTGTTCTGGAAAAAATAATGCTTTGAAATAAGAAATTTCAAAGTTGCTTTGCCAAATTCAAAACCAAATTGATATTATTACATACATCTGAAAAAGCAGAGCATAAGAGAATGGAAGAAATTCTAGCTACCCACTACTTCATTTGTTCTGTTAATTTGACAATAAACAGATTATCAAGAACTTGAGAATAAACCAACCGTTTTAATGCCTTCCCAATTAGCAAGCCGAGTATAGAGAGGCTCATGTCTGCACAGATCATTTGGAATATTGTCATATCAAGTCAAATGAAAGAAACGTACAGATAACTACAATCACTTGAAGCCTAAATTTAATGTTCAAATGCATCTAGACCCTCGCCTTTGGCAGAGTGGATCTACTACATGTTCTTTATGAGCATGTCCTGGGTTGGGGCTATTCTAGCACCAGGTCAAAAAAGAAAAGTTCAATTCGGAAAGATCAACCAGAAAGAAAAGGTGGAAATTTTCATGGGAATTTTACAGAATAATTAAGTGATGTTGTTGGCCTTTCATTACGTACAATTGTGCATAACCTTGGAGGCCAATTGTAAGAGCTTTGTCATAGATTCTCTGCAACAGCCTGCGGCATATAAATCTGTCTCCAATCTGCAAATGAAATTAAGGACAAAACCACTGATTACATGATGAAACAAAAACATATTTTAATCCCAAAAGAACTCCAAAGCTTAAGCTTGATGTATCCATCACATTTGAAATCACAACTGCTATAACATTGGGTTTGGTCCATAAAAAATGAGAGGACAAGAAGAAGAGACGCCAGAATCAAAGGGCAAAAGATGACACACCATAATGAAATTTTACCAATTTAAGAGTGGTTGAGAACAAGATTAAAGGTGAAATGTTTTCCCGAAGCTATTATGCTACAAAAACAACAACAGAAATAGAGTAGAAAATGTAAAAACTGAAAAAGTTAAATGCAGACAAATCCTACCGACCATCCATCTAACTGTTCATTGAGCCCTCCATAAATCAGAACCAATGTATGATATGATTTTCTCTCTTTCGAATTTTACCTGTGCACTTCTCTAACATTTGAACATTGTGAATGTCATTTACCTACCATGGAAAACTAGGGTACCATTAACCTGCCTTCCTATTTCACACTTCAAATGAGTCCATTATATTCTGATGTTTCCATTTTACTTTCGTGGTCATCAGATGAAAAAGAAAAGCTCTTTCTACAAGTGAAATTCCAACTGTGCAAATGTACTACTAGACTTTCTACTGTTCATGGGCAAACTCTGCCCATGATTGCTACAGGAAACGGGATAGATGTTGTGTTATCAAACTGCATAACATTGGTGGAGAGGGAGTAATATGCTGCTTATGCAAAAATATAAAATAAAACAAAATAAGACAAAGCAAAGGTAAAATGCATCAGAAACCACATGACTACAGCTTCCAAGTAAGTTTGGCATAGCCATTTTGCTTTTGGAACGGGAAACTACATTACCAGCTGATGACAAGAAACCTCAGTCCTCTGTGATATTAAATCACTTCAAAATTAAACCGTGTGAGTTGTAACTATATTCAGCAAAAACACTAACCAAAAGATCCCAAGGATTGCAAACTGCCACGGCCCCTGCAAAAGGAGTCCCCTCTCCATCCTCCCCAAGATATTTCACCTGAAAACAAATAGTTCATCACAATCCATGAGGACTGAACATCAAGCTGTTCATTGGTTATAGGTGGACAAATAAATTAATTAAAAGTCGCAATGAGCTCAGATATCCTTCACTCTACAGAATCCAAAAGAGCAATACTGAAACGATCTGGAATATCATTTGCAAGTGACGATGAGCAACCAAGGAAGCTTGTAGCTTAGTAAGTCAGATAAGCTAATTTTGATTCTTTTACAAACTAAACGCTGCTCTTTGCTTGCATGGGTAAGCAATCTAAAAAATGAACTAGTCTAGAATACCGACAACAAATGTATTTCATTCCAACTTGTCCAGTAATATGAATGGCAAAAATTTCAATTACAAGAAACGCTAAGTAGATTTCACTCCTTTGATGTACTTGGCAACCAAAATGCAGTTGAACAATCTAAAGCAGAAGAGAGACTACAACTATTTGGCAAGCAAGAGTTGTGAAGTACTAAATTTCCTCATTTTGTGGTATGTTTGGTCTTGGTTGTATATCCAAGGTCACCAAAGTGGTATCTTCTTGATTTGGATGTTCTAAAGAACAACAAAATAAACACAGAAGAGCCATCTTAGCTAGAGTGACCCAAGATTTGAAACCAGAAAAAGTAACTAGAAGATCCAGAGAACTTTAAATGGACAATAGAATCCAAGGAACCACAGTTCTTTTTCTTGTTACCATTGAACTCGTTAGTAAGTCTCAAAATTTGGTTATTATGATTTCAAGTTAGAAACTACCCTATATTGTAGGATTTTGTGCTGTGATATTCAAGGAATTCAGAATACTCCAACGACAAACATTGCTAAATACTCTGTTTAGACTAAAAACAAACCTTCCTAGACTCTTGTATCTCTTTCCTTGTGGAATATCTTCTAATTCCCATAGAAGAATCCCTCTCTAATCAAAATTTTGATATTCTATCTTAAAGTGAAAGGAAAAATATATCAGCAAGAAAAACCAATGACAGCCCAAACAACAACTGTCAGCAAGCTAAAAAGGATGCAAACAGGAAGCATGTACAAGAGACAATTTATAATGCAGTCCTACAAAAATCCAGACAATAAAAGAAGGCTCAAAAATATAAAATGAACTGAAATCAACATACCAAAATGTTGGCTCCAATGCTAGTTCCAATTGCAAATAATGGAGCCTTGGGGTACTTATCGTGAAGATAATTAGCAACTGCCCGTAAATCTTCTGTCCATCCAGCATTGTAAAAGCAATCAGACTGCAAAGCTTATAATGAAAGGAAAAGGTAAAAACCTACATTCAGCAACAAATACAATAATTTCAAAGTTGTAAAGAACATCAAGACAGCAGAAGGCCCAGAAAAAGATATATTATATATTAACCAGCTTTCAAATAACCATCACACTTAGACAACTCTAAAATATTACCAACTAAACCTTGATATTATCTGGCATTCATATGTTTAGACAATTAGTGATCGATACCACACCAATTTATAAATCTCATATAAGATTTTGGTGTAGCGAAATGGCACTAGTTGTCCCATCACGCACACGCTACATTAAGCATCTTCATGTTTCCCAACAATATCACATGAACTGACCATAATTTCCCAGTAGCTTGCTTCTTTTTAGACAGAATTTCAACCAAGTGCAGGTTTATTGACTTCTTGTTGGTACTCCAATGAAAAGAATGTGTTGAAAATCTAATGGTATAGAAGCATGTAATTTAGATGTGATCCTTAAGAAATCAAAGCTCACATTTTGTCTTGATAGCTTTATTTGACAGAAGATAAGTTAAAGATAAAGTAACTTTGTTACAATGTCATGAAGGCACAAGTTTAGAGATAATGCTCATGTTCATAGTTAAAAGCAAATCAAAGTAGGCAAATAATCAGCCAAGGCTATTGGATAGGTAAGCCAGAAAAATATCACAGTAGGTAAATAGTCTCTGTAAACACTGCGATCTTTTCTGGCCAAAAAAAAAAGTATAAGATGACTGTATAGCAGCTAGTTTCAACTGTCAAGTAAACCAATAGTGATCCCACATTAGATTTCATATTTCTCAACTCTACATATTTATTGATCAAATAGAAAGAAAAACACTCACAGTAATTGAAACACCACCAAGTCCTCGGTGGTTGCTAACAACAACATTCCATCCATGTTTGGCCAGGTTGAAGGCAAGATTCTTTAGATACTACAAATCAAATAAGAGATCCATCATTATCCTATTTCGTACACATGCATATTCACACACACACACACACACACAAGCATGCAAGTATCATGCATACAAAAAAGTGCAGCATGCACCCATGTCTTTGTACTTGAATATAATCCATCAGGCTGCTTTAACAACACAAAAACAAACAAATCATGTTCTGCTACTTTGTTAAAGCATTTAGAAGGATGAAGGGGCACTGCTCAATTTTCTAAGGCATTGAGACCTAGCTTTATCATCACCATTTCTGCTGGCTGATAGAAGATGAACGTTGAAAAAGGAAAGCAAAATAATGAATAAGTTAATGTTAGTCTTGGATGAAGTCCGGCCATTTGATGCATTTGTACTGGAGTGACCAGCAACCAAAGCAAGTTTCTGTGCACAATGCAAAGGTAGCTTCCATAAGATCCTAAAGTATTTCAACTTCAGAATGAAAGAAAAGTCTCTCCACAAAATCTTTTAGGCATTAATTGATTCAGGCACTAAAGTTTCTAAGCTACACAGTCTTGATTTCTTGACATAGTTTTTGAATCATCAGCCAAGATCCTTAAAAGACAAGAAGGGCTCATCAGCTTTCCCCATCTATGATCACATTTAAGTACACATGAGATTTTTTTTCAAGACTCTCAATAGACATTTTCAAGCCAACCCTCTTTCCACATCGAACAAGTTAAGGTACACCGAGGAGTCTGCCAGCCTCTGTGTAGGCTTGGCAAAGGAGGTCTTACATACATGAATGGACACCACTTTCAATCCAAAAGTTTGAGATTTGGGTTATGGTCCTTAAGTATCAATCCTTATATATAAGCTCCTCACTTATTCTCAACCAATGCGGGATATTTTCCATAATCATATAGATAGCACCCACAAAATCTAATTAAAAGAGAAACTGTGAGAAATTGTTTTAAATTTTGAGTAATGATTGCAGAGGAAAAAAATGAACTTACATTAGAAGTAGAGGAACTTGCCAAGCCAGGAACCACAACCACAATCGGAGTAGTTTCATCTTGAGAAATAGCATTATTCATGGGAAGAGATGCACCATTTATGCCAAAAGCACCTCCAGAAACTGTAGAAAAACCAACTTTTATATTATTTCGAAAGAAAAATGATCTGACAATGTGACAAGAAAATTGAAATAAACAAAGATGGCTACATCTTGACAGCATACATGAGATTTGAATATGATTTGTTAGTGCTCATCAATACACAGACAAAGATTTATTGCCAATCCAAAGCTCTATACATACCATCAGCGTTCATCAGCCAATCCAAAGCTATGGTTCCACCATCAGAAGTACGAAACAAGTGCCTAAAAGTGCAGGTACATAGGTTTTTGTTAGATCAAAATCTTGAACCAAATTTGAAAACCACAGATAAAAGCAAGTGCCACAGCCAATTAACAAATGTTATGGCAAATTCCATGAACAAGAATGCGTAATTCTTGTCACAAATCATGAAGCAGTCCAGTTTTTTTTATAAAAAAATTAATATTCAAAAATAAATAAAAACTCTAGAACGACAGATAGCACAAGAATAACCCATTTTCTATAAAACATTCGCAAACGGTCAAATGACAGAATCAAGTGCTCATTAATAAAAACTCTAGAACGACAGATAGCACAAGAATAACCCATTTTCTATAAAAATCGCAAACGGTCAAATGACAGAATCAAATTAAGCAACTGCTCATCATTACCTTCTATAGCTAAAAACCGGAGACCTCCCACAAAATTGCAAAAAGGCAGTCTGAAAATGAGGACTTGATATCCATGTTGTGGCTACAAACCTGCACAAACAAGATTCAACCGCATAATAGGAAAATGGGGTTAACTCATCAACCTCTACACTCAGATATTTGTGTTTGTACTACGTATACGTTACCTAGAGTGGAGGATTTTACAACTGGAAAGAATGGCATTACAAAACGGTGAAGAGGGGTTGTAAGTGATAGGAGTCCCTTGAGATTTAAAGAAAACATCTTCAAAGAAATGGACCTCCAAGAACTTGTAAAGAAAAGTAATGGAGATGATCAAGAAAGCTACCAAATAGTGCCAAGTTGGTATCTGTGAGAGTGCATAGAACAAGAGAATATAAGGGCTGAGAGAAGAAGAATCCATGAAAACAAAGCAGAGAATTGATTGGATCTATGAACTACTGGATTTTGGTCATGGCTGGTCTGGTTTTAATGTTTGGTTAGTTAATGGTGGACGATATGGTTGGTGAGAAATGGAGTCAACCGCGAAATACAAGTAAGGAGAGAAATTATTACACGACACAAGTACTCAAGTCTCCTAGTAAAAATATTAAATTAATTCATGAAATTTATGTTTTTTAGGGGGGGAAAAAGGGTGTAATTCATTATATTAAACAATACCTCAGGAAATAAAGTAACATTTTCCGTCTTTTTCCTGAACTCACAGAGAAGGAAAAGTTGCCTCTCTTTTTCTTTTTTTTATGGGAGTCAAGCCCATCAATGTGATGGAAAACCTTGGAGTCCGTATTCTTCTTCCACGCATAAGACAGGCACATTAATGTATTTTTTTTTAATTTTATATATATATATATATATATATTAACATGGATATCCAGACAACTAAGATTAATTTTAATCTTATAATTTTAAAAATTAATAATTATGAAAATTTTCAAGCCCATCAATGTGATGAAAAACCTTGCGTAGAGTCGGTATTCTTCTTTGACGCATCAGACAGGCACATTAATGTATTTTCTTTGAATTTCTTATATATTAACATAGATATCCGGACAGCTTGAATGCATTTCGATTAATCTTATAGTTTCAAAAATTAACAATTATATAAATTTTTAAGTCCATCAATGTGATGGAAAACCTTGCGGAGAGTCGGTATTCTTCTTCGACATATCAGACAGGCACATTAATGTTTTTTCTTTGAATTTTTTTTGATACATATATTAATATGGATATTCAAACAACTTGAATACATTTTAATTAATTATATAATTTCAAAAATTAACAATTATATAAATTTTAGGTGCTATCAAGAATTCAAAATAGCTATTTTTTTTTTCTTCGAATTTCTTGAGATGGCAGGCAGGTGATGAAATTGCCGGCACCTTACATAGTAATTGTCAGCCCATATCTTAAATGCATGCAATTAGTCAATTGAAGCAAGCATCTTTTTAGCTACTATTTTAATGATAGTGTCTGGTAATATTTCGCTGGGGTGTTTTTAAAAATATTTTTTAATTAAAAATTTTATTTTATTTACTTTTTTTATTTTTAAAATTAATATATTAAAATCATTAAAAACCACATAAAAATACTAATTTAATATTTTTAAGTTAAAAAACATTTTAAAAGACGGAAACTATTACAATATTAAATAAATACTAAAAAAATATATGTTTGTGAAATATATCTAGCAGCATCCCTCACATAAAACATATATTTTATGCTTTTCAAGAGTTCCGTGCTTAAACAAATACACCTTAAATGTGATTTAATGTTCGGATAGCTACTTGGTTGTTGGGAGATTGATAGTTATGGATGTGAACCCTTGTTTTTGCCGATCTAATATATTTTTATTTATATGCAATATTAAAAACTTATAATCTCAAGAGATTAGTCTAATAGTTAAAAAGGCTTGCCTTTTTTTCCAGGTTTAAATTTAAGATCAACATCTAAGAGAACTTGCTAAATTTTTTTTTTATTAACGTGGGTGTCCGGGCCAGTTTGCGCATACCTCGACTAATCTTACAAGCCCTGAAGTTAACGATCATGTAAAGCTCCAGTAGTCCTGAGGTTTGTAGAACTCGAACTGGTGATTTTTATAAAGCAAACCTAGAGCCTGACCAATTGAATTACACCCCTCAAGATTAACTTATTAAATTCTTCTGGAAGTATTAGATCAACATGAAATGTATACTTTTAACATTGTTTATTTAGTGCCGATTGATGAATAAATTGATACAAGAATATTTTTATTATTAAAAAATCAAATTATTTATTCAAAATATTATAGTTTGTTTAGAACCAAATCACATTTAAAATTAAATTTAGTTTTATATGTGATTTGAATTCTAATAACATATTATAATTTTTATATTTAGAATAAAATATTAAACCATGCATAATTGAATTTAGATATACAATTTAGAATATTTGTGAAAGTCAATTAAATTAATAATTTTAACTATTTTATTATCGTATCATTTTTATTTTTGTTAAAAAAACATTTAAGTGGACATGGCCCTTATTATTTTCTCTGGTTCCTTTTTTTTCCCTTCATTGCTTCCCTTGCCCATAACATGATGGGGTCCTTTACTTAGTCCCTTCATATATGGCGGAGGAAAGAAAAAAAGTAATAGTTTTATAACTGTAAAAGATGAATGAATTGTCAAAAGTATGTTTTGTTTTATTTTATTTTATTTTATTTTCACACAGAATAATATAACAGATTGTACCTATTTCGGATATAAAAATGAAACCAAGCATCTTTCATTAAAAAAAAATATATATGTATCACACAATTAGACAAGACAAGGTATAAAAATTAAGAAAA
>Ga0325402_1005235_pt1 | contig 12118 bp, 5 predicted proteins | sample PopdelMetagenome_22_FD_207212 | JGI IMG/M metagenome (GOLD analysis project Ga0325402, IMG submission 207212) | Populus deltoides microbial communities from Bellville, Georgia, United States - Xylem-PdKOR-R3 | ecosystem: Host-associated > Plants > Phyllosphere > Stem > Wood/Secondary xylem...
ATCTAATATCTGTAAAAGGTTATTCAGAGATTTTTTGATGATAAAGTTGGTAATGCAATGATATTTTAAAAGAGATATATTCTGAAACCTAATACCTGTAAAAGGTCATTCAGAGATTCTTTGATGATAAAGTCGGTAATTTTATAAAGAGAAAATACAATGATATTTTAAAAGAGATATACTCTAAAAATATATATGCTAAAAAAATATAATGAAGGGTGCATCACCTCTTTAAAATATAATAAAAATTGTAAAATAGGTTTTCATCTTTATTATGAGGGATAAAAATTTCTTATATAAACATTAAAGAAGAACAAATATATGTGACGTGAACATTAACGAGATAAAAAAAAAATAATAGGCCATAGATGACTTTTATATGTCTAAAGGTGTAGATAGAGTGAGATCCATGCTAAAAAAAACATCCGCAAAACAAAAATCCCAATGGACAAGGTACTAGGACACACACTAGGTCTATGCAGGCCGCGTGGGCCCAAACACATTGCCCATGCCTAAAAGCATCAGGCATGATCCCTAGGCCCAAAGACGTCAAGTGCATTGCCTAGTGCTGGAGTCAATTTTTTTTTTTTTTTAAAAATGTTTCCCAGGCATGAGCCATCATTAAAATAGGTTTGAACTGACAAATTTATTTTTTAAAATACCGATAAATTTTGGCTCATCACTCGTTACTATGATAATTTAACAAAATAGGATTAGTGTTACTAAGTGATTACTAATTTTTATATTTACACAAATTTCATGTAATAATAATATATATGATTTAATTATATATTATCGTGCATGTTATTAAATTTTCAATTAAGACTTGGTCAAAGGAGGGAACTTAGTTTTGACGTGTGAGTACTGGTCCATGAACAGAGAATAGCTTTACCATAAAAACCTAAAAAAAAACCAAAACCTTGATATTCTATTAGACGGCAACTTTTAAGTATTTTTAATGTGAAATATTATATAAAAAAAATATTATATAAAAAAAATATTATTCTAATTTTCCAATATATATTTCTTGGAAAATATCTTAAACAAAACCAATCAATATAGAATATTTACAGTTAATGAATTTTTATAAAGTATTTTATGGACACACACAATATCATTTAAATATTTCAAATACCATAAACACCACCTTGGCCTCCAACACCACCCTGACACCACCAAATAATTCCATAATAACTATTCCACCGCCACCTTCATCATTGCCTCCACTTTACCACCATCTCCACCACCCACCCACCCTTATCCCATCACAACAACCACCACTTCAACATTATATTACATCATCATTATTTTAGTACTATCATATCTTTCACTTTATTATTTATCAAATATTATAAAATTGTTTTTATTCTTAAAATATTTTACTTAATACAAAAGCTCCCTTAGTAGTTGTGCTTCTATAGTTACCAATTATAATATTTTTTTATATGATGTAATCTAAGTGAATAATTTTTTGATTAGGAGAAAATTTAAACTTTCATTTTTATAATGGAGTGAAAAAAAATAGCAAATAATAATATAATTGTCTGTCTCGAAGATTTTGTATTTGTTTTATATTTTGACTATAACTAGTAACTAATATCATATAAACTTGAAATGATAAATTTATTAACTTTATTAACTATAATTGGAATTCTTAACATTGAGAAGTTTACAAAGGAAATCAAAGAAGAGGGAAAAATGTGTTTTATATGTGTGTGTCTAACATCCTGCACCACATCATGTGCACCCTAAAATTCTAAAATTCCTGAAGTGTATTAAAATTATGACTATAAAATCTAAATAGCGATAAGATATCCTCTAAAAAAGAGACTTTTCTTTTTGATGAGTTCTAAATCATCAAACTTACACTTCAACTCTCAATAATTTAGAGAATGGAAAAAATTACTTATTCAATTCAAATTCATATTCAAAGAAACACTATTTGTTTTCAGGAAAATGAATTCCTGAAAACCATTTTTCCTACTTCCCATGTTTGGTGAACATGAAGAAAATTGATCAAAGAAAACTCAATTCTGGTAAAAAAAAAACAAAAAGATTTACGACAGGAAAGTGTTTTCCTTTCCTTATTCTAAGGAAAACGCTTTCTTTTCTCTTTATTAACAAAACATGCACTGTCCAAATCCCAAATTATTGTTAGATTTTATTTTTTTATTATAAGTGATTAAATATTTATATTAAATATTTTTCATATATTAGATAATTTTTTTAAAAAATATTAATTCATTAATAAATTATTTTCCAGTTTATTTTTCATAACATAACTAAACACTGGAAAGTGTTTTCCGGTTTATTTTTTATTATACTACCAAACATCAGAAAATACTTTCCCGGAATTCACTTTCCAAAAAAATCTATTTTCCTACAAACAAACGGGGCCTAAAAGACAATTCTAATTCAACAAAAAAAAAGTTAAATACAGAAAACTCTACATCAAATAGAAATACTTATTGGAGAAGAATATGCTGATCTAGGAAAATTTTGTGATTGAATTACTATTTGAAGTTGAGGTCCCACCAATATCTTGAGCATATTTACACAAGATTTCTCATAGATTTTGGGCGTCCAACAACGAATTATTACATGCATTTGTGTGGTTGTTTATCCCTATTGAAATTCTTGATCAGCAGGTAAAATCAAATCAAATGGTTTAAGAAGATATTTCTGAGTGTTGTGATCAAATGAGCACAGGTAAACAGCAAGGAGATATTTTGCTTGGAAAACCGAGCAAGGCAAAATATTTGATTACCAAGGGTAAAAACATGTACCTAAATTACTGCTGTGTATTTTTCACATGGAATCAAACACAAAATTGACCCACAGACGAGGAGATTTTTGGAGCTAGCAACTGTTGCAAGAATGTAATAAAGTTCTGGGAATGGACATGCCATCATTCACTAGGCTTTTCAAAACCTTTCTATATTTTCTACTCTGAGCACGTGTGCAACATCACGTGTAGCTCAGTTCTCAAAGTTTACAGATATTTAGATATATGCTCACAATTTCCACAAGGATCAAATCATTTATATTTTGAAGGACCCAGGATTATTGACTATAAGAATTAATTTGCATGTCGAAAGAATGATGAAGCACAAGTACCATACCATTCAGAACATCAAAATTGCGTGGAAAATTCGAATCATGCCAAAACACTTCCATATATCAGAAACTCAATCTGATTAACTAAAGAACATCAGTAATACAACTTAATTCACATAAATTCATTTCACAAATTACAAACAACTAGACAAGATAAACCAAACCTGCTTCACTAACGAGGTGCTTTCTTCTTTCCTGGAATAGAAACCCTCTTCCCCTTCAAGGTTCGGCAATTGTTCTTTGTGCGCTGCCCCCTGCATGGCAAACCCTGAATATGCCTTATCCCTCTATAGCACTGAATCTCCTTCAACCTCCTTATATTGAGGGCATTAAACCGCCTCTGCAGCATGCAAAATCAAATTGCTTAGGTATAAAAGCTGCACTAAAATATCAAAAAAGAACAGACACATGAAAAAACAGGACTACCAAATCTCCTTCAATTATGTACTTGGAAACTTCATCACGAAGAATAATGAGCTCTTCCTCTGATAAGTCCTTGGTGATTTTGTTCTCCATGCTGAGATCAGAGAGGATCTGGCGAGCATTTGAGCGGCCAATTCCATGAATGTACTGAAGAGAATATTCGACTCGCTTGCTATTTGGAATCTCCACTCCTCCAACACGGGCACATCGGATGCTTAGACTGCCAGCCTAAATATAACAGGAGAAAAACAAAGCAGCACACAAAGCACAATGCATGATCTCCCATTTAATTCATCAGCAAAACAGGAAAGGAAAAAACTGCTTTTAGTTCTTCGATTTTTCATTACACAGGACATTGCAAGGAGAAACAAGAAAAAAAAAAGAAAAAGCATCCCAATTGAGATTAAGCTAACCACTACCATAACCAGAGAAGTAAAGTATCGAATTACATAATTACAACATGGATTGGAAGTTATGTTTCTTCAATATGAATGAACTACCCAATCTATGCCTGGTTAGCGACAATTACTTAACCCACCCAAATTCATACGAATCTAATTTAACGGACATAACAACTGAGTGAAAGAAAAATGCAAAAATAATTTATCATTCCCCTTTCTCATATAATTCTCTAATTTTCCAGAAGAAAAAAAGAAATAATAAATTGGAAGTATAAGAAGAAAAAAAATGGGAGGGTTACCTTGGGAGGGTTTGAAATAGGAAGAGAGATGGAGCTGGAGAGAGAAGTACTTTTTAGTCCGTTGCATATCGCAGAGAGAGAGGGTACCACAGGCATTGCCAGTGTTTGCGCCATTTTCTTTTCCGTCTATCAGGATTTTATTTTCCTGCAGTTTCTAGTAACGTGCAAAACAGAGTGGTTGTGAGCTCCAGGGGTTGCTCGATTGCTTTATCCTCTTAGCAGGGAATAACAAGCACACCCCTAGAGGTAGAGCAATCGTTGTTACTCTTACACGCGTCATCGAGGGCCAATTTGGATAACATATTTCTCGGCCCACAGCTCAAAGTCGAGCTGGCCCAAAATTCATTCTTTTCTAAGTAACTTGGGCCAGCCCAAGGTAAATGGTTACAAAGCGCAGACATTACAGAAATTCTTTTATGGTAATTTTCGAACCAGCTTTTTTGCAATAACATTATTTCAAGTTTCAGTTGGGACTTAAATGGACCATCTGCACCCTAAGGCAGCATTCATGAAAAAGAAGATTTCTCACCATTTTTCATCCTATTAAGATCCAAGATGGTAATATAAAGACCGCCCTCACTGCCTAACGAAATTGTCATTTCCACTGGGTCGTTCTCCAAGAATAGCACATCGCTCATCAGCCACTAACGAAACTTTTAAGATTTTGCAAATAGCCAAATATCATTTGCCTCAGCTTCTGCATTGGTTTTGCAAGGATTGCTAGGATTATAACCATTAGTAATTCAGTAGAGTAACAATCATCCATCAAGTTGTTCAGATGAAACCTGCTCCCATAACAGAACGTAAATATTTTCCAATTCCATTTATTCTCCCGAGCACTTAGAGGTCCAGACTCGTCATCAATCTGTAAGCCCTTAACATCCGAGTACACTATTTTCCTGAACTAAAAACAAGTGCTTTAAAAGCCAATCTTGTCAGCTATGCGCTTCTTCTTCCTTAATATATTTTTTTTGGGGGGAAGGCACAAAAATTGATGGGTGCAAATCCTATCACAGAATGCAGCAGTCCTGAGTTGGCTCCTTACTATTTTTCTATCCCAAACCGGGCACAATACAACACCAGGAGCATCCCAACCTTACAGGCTGCCACTTCATTCCAGCATAAATGATCGCAATTGCTATGAGCAACCAAATTCACTCCCTTTTAATTATGATAATTTCTGAAAATCCAAAATCCATCCCAAAACTCACTTTGGCAGGAGACAATACTGATAGAAGGCTGCCAGACAGGAAATCATGAGTAAGAAACCAAAGATACGCTAACTCGAAACAAGAATACTAGTCACTGCTGGAGCTACAATCTAGTAAACTCATCAAACTTCAGTTATCGCATATTCTCTTGTGTGGATCATTTGGCTTGACTTCTTTCTTGATGTTTCCGAATCCGCTCAGCGACTTCCTGAGACCCATACTTTTGGTGTTCTGAGCAATAACAGAAAAGAAAACACAATAATTAATAAAGAAACCATATAAACAAGACACCATGAACATCCCCAAAGATAGTAAGTTTGGTTGACTAAAAATACTTTTTAAGACTTGGCACTCCAGTCTCATTCCATACGCAAGACATGTCACAATTCAGTAATTCATCAATAATAGAGAATAAACAAAAGCCACTATGCTCACAGGAGGCTTTCATTCCTGGAATAGAACCCACTTACCCTTCCTGGTCCGAGCATTGGTTGAAGTGCGCTGTCCTCTGCATGGCAACCCTTCAACATGCCTATATCCTCTGTAGCACTCGATGTCTACCAATCTCTGTACATCAGCTTTAACACGTCGCGCCTAAAAGATTCAAAATTGAATAAGTTAGAAAGGAACTTTTTTGGCAGACAGAGTCACAAGAGTTTGAGGAAAGAGAAAATAGAGCGAGCAGAAAGTTTACCAGATCTGGTCCAGTCAGGTACTTGGAGACTTCTTCTCTAAGAGAGTTGAGTTCTATTCCAGTCAAATCCTTGGTAGGTTTGTTCACCAAGCTTAATTCACAAAGTATTTGATGAGCTCTTTTGCGGCCAATTCCATGAATGTGTTGAAGAGCAACCTCCAATTTCTTGTCATTAGGAATCTCAGTGTTACCAACACGGAGACCTTGCACGCGTTGGCAACGGAACTGCAAAAGGTAGTAATTATTGACACCAACATCCAAAACAATCTCCGCTTGACTTGATAAAAAAAATTTAAGATTAAGAAGTCTCAGTTTTTTGTGTTAACTTAATCCGTTTGAGACACCAAAAAAACAGAATCTCCATTAAAAATGAGTACACTCCATCTTTTTAGATAGGATAACTGTTATGTGGAAAATCATATGTATATATATAAAAAATTATCAATTTGCTACCATTTTTTTACGAAGAAAAGAATGAATAGCATCACACCATTTGTTTGTTCTTTATACTGAACCTAAGCAAACCTCCATAGGTCTTGCATAAAAACTAGTTCAGATCAACCTTTACCATATATCAAAATCACTATACTTACCTGATTAGCATTTCAAACTACCTCTCAAGCTTCTATAATTTGTTATGCGAGGACATTTGTAGTAAATAAAAGGTCATAGAAGAAACAAAACACATACAATGCTTTGTTTGCTGCAGTAAAAGTGAATCCATTCACACTTTTCGGGTTGTAAACTCAATTTTTTAAGATTATTCAGAGTTCCAGCAAAGCAACAAAATCATATGTATATATATAAAAAATTATCAATTTGCTACCATTTTTTTACGAAGAAAAGAATGAATTGCATCACACCATTTGTTTGTCCTTTATACTGAACCTAAGCAAACCTCCTTAGGTCTTGTGTAAAAACTAGTTGAGAACAAGCTTTACCATATATCAAAATCACTAGACTTACCTGATTAGTATTTCAAACTACCTCTCAAGCTTCTATCATTTGTTATGCGAGCACATTTGTAGTAAAATAAGAGGTCATAGAAGAAACAAAACACATACAATGCTTTGTTTGCTGCAGTAAAAGTGAATCCATTCACACTTTTCGGGTTGTAAACTCCATTTTTTTAGATTATTCAGAGTTCCAGCAAAGCAACAAAGAATAAAACTACAATAAACAGAGAAACACAAATAAAGAGAGCTTCACATAATGGAAACTAAAACCAAAAACATAATATACAAAACAAAATAATCGAAGATTAAGTAATAAATTCTAGTTCTGGTTAACATCCTCGACTATCTCAACCAGCCAATTTAGTTTGTTTACCTTTTTAGTTGATGAATCAATGTTTGGTAGTTTATAGACACTAGCATGGAAGCATTGGACAACTAGTTTAACAAGGTTATTTCACAAACAAACTTTTACTTTTTCATTGGTTTAAGGGAACACTAATCATAAATACTGTGCAGATGTAACGACTTTACAGACCTGTTTACAGTATCACAAGAAACCAATTTTAAAAGAGCAGCCTCTGCATTCATAAGAACAGGTTACTATGACCAAGCCCCTGTTGATGATTATGGTGCATCATCTAGATCGTGCTATCACACAGATTCATTTTCTCAGACAATGTAAAACTGGTTGGTTGACAGGTGCAGGTTTAAATAAGCAACCAAATTCAGACGAGTGAAAAAATTGCATGCCCACTTTAAAGCCATGCTCTAAGCATTACTCAATGGAGAACATAACAGTTGAGTTGCTGTTCGCGCCCACTACCAGAAAGAGAAAGCTAAGAACTTGACATTACTTCCTTCCCTGTGATTATTATGCTATGTTGGCTTTCTTAAGAGCAAAGTAAATTATTTCTCAGTACCCCCAACCCTGAAATTCAGGCTTAGAGGGAGGTTCAAGGAAAATGAGCTGCCTTTACAGTATAAAATGGAAACAAACAAGAAGTTGTTGAAGTCCTTTTTCAACAAAACACAACTTATAAGAATTGCCTTAAATGTCCATTAAGCATTCTACCAGACTGCAAGACAATGAACATTGACGTAGCTAATGAAAAGCCCAATGGCACACTGCTCAATTTGTCATAATGTTAGGACATAATTTTATTTACAGATTTTCTGGCATTACCATTTAATTGTCTTAACCACATTTAGAAGCAAGAGTATAAGAAAACACATCACAGATCGCTTTATCATTTCACATTACACATGCATTGATTATTAAGCATCTCAGATTATGATCCTATTCTTTAAAACTTGTTTCTTGGAGAGGCAAATGCACAATAGAATACAAAGATCAATGACGCCAAATCAAAGGTTCACCTCATTTGAATAGCAGGAAGAATAAAAAGAATCTATACTGGATTGAACAGAACTTCTAGGAGAGCAAACACAAATGTCAGAGCTCAATAGCACAACAATGTACACTTGATGACCTGCGCTAGACCTCGAAGCAGACCATGCCGGAGTAGTTAAACATTAAAAAGATTGCAGAAAGTTGACAATGACTTATATCACCTTCTAAAATGCATATCATATACTGCAAAAATGCAGAGGTTTGAACATAAATGCTCCGTCACATGGGCAAGTTAGCATGCCTATATCGATGCAGTATTATAGACATCCTAATTTTTTTCTGGATTGTACAAAAAAGCCCATAAATATAGTTCAGTGAATTTTGTTTTTATTTCGATTAAAATCAAAGCCTGTAATGACAGCTTCAAACAACTATGCATGAAATCCCTCTTTAGCCAGACCTTTCTGTTTCTACAAGGGTCAATTGTTTCTCTTTTAAACCAACCATTTCTCTATTATCACTTGTAGGCAGCCGATGGAAAAAGGAAACACTTTAAATTTAACTTATATTGATGAATCATAAGCTACGGAATGAAAAATAAAAATGTTAAGAATCCATTCGATAAACCCTATTGACCCCCGTCCTTACACCCCAAATCAACAAATTAGTGAATCTAAAGCAGTCGTATGATAAATAGGCAAGTGTTTGTTAAACTCACTGTTGCATTTTGAAGAAGACTTTGATTGATTTCAGTTAGCAATCGAACTGATCCACGCAGGCCAAGCATGTTTCGTAGAGGGGAAGAACACCACTGGGAGCGAGGTGAGGGAAGAAGAGAAGATGTTGAAACAGGGTCTGTGGAGATATATGGGCTTTTATGCACTGGATCTTGGGCTTGAACCTGGGACCGCATTCTTTCAACCCCATATCACAAGATCCACCCCCCCCCTTTTATGAAGAATGAAGAGACCGGCCTTTCGGATGGGTTTTTTCTTCTTATTTATTACATAATAAATAAATAAATTAGATAAGTTTCGGTTATTATCATCATAATCAAGAAATCAATATAATCTCTCAAGTTTAATCCGGTCTATTTTTCTTTAAAATTTAAATATTTTTTTTGCTTTAAATAAACTATTTGTAGTGTTTTTAAATTATTTTAATATTTTATGTGAAAAATTAATTTTAAAAGATAAAAAATACATATTATTTTAATACATTTTAAAATAAAAAATACTTTAAAATTGTGAGATCATCACTTTAAACACCACAATTTTACAGGGAAAATCCAAATATTTAGCGCACCAAAATCCTTGCTTTCTTGATACGTCAATCCATGGAAATGGGGGAAAAATCTTGATCTCCTGGAACTCCCACTCGGCAACAATACACGTAAAAGAAAGATCAAAACTTTCTTCTATAATTTTCGCCTCAGAGCAAACCCTTCGTGTCCTTGTTTTGATTCCCCCCAACCCCCCCCCCCCCCCCCCCCCCCCCCCCCCCCCACGTAAGCACACAGCTCGCAACTTTGCTCCTTCAATTTCCTTTTTAATTTGACTTCAATATTTTTCTTATTAGTCATAATTTGACTTCAATATTCATAGACTGGATCCATTATTAATTTATTACCTTACACAAACAAAGGCCCTCTCTCCATATATATATAAAAAAACGAGTTTTTTTTCCCATCACAATTCTATCATTTTATTGCTCTGTTTTTTTTTTCCCCATCAACACCACCATGGCTAAACAGAACAAAGAAACCCACAAAATGCCATTCCTTCTGTGCCTTCCCGTCTCCGCCTCTACATACCTTTTAACCCATGCTCACAATCCTCTCCGGCATTGCCGCTGCTATGGCTTTGGTGAAGTCACAACTCTCTACGCCTCTTCCTCTAACCGATTTTTCGCAAAAACAATTCGAGGCTTTGATGGACATGAGAGGATAGATTTGGAGTTGCCTTTCATCAAAAAGGTTATTTCCTCATTTTTCAGCTTTGAATTAACATTCTTGTATTTCTGCACCCGGCCGTTTGTGGGTGGCGCTTTTATTGTTGCTGGGATTTTGGGTGTTATTGGGATCTCGAGTCTGATGTGTTGTTGTGTATTTGTTGCTCATTGAACCAGTCGGATTGTGGGTTTGAACCTAAGATAATTGATAATGGTGATGACTTTTTTAGCTTCTGCTCTCGTCACTCACACACGCTGAATGAGAAGGGGGCGGAGTTTTTTGTTAGGTTTCTATAGCCTCATGTTTAGGTGTTGCTAGTAGTTGTTATTGAATGTTTAATCAACCATTTTAGTTAAATATCTTCGATAACTGTTTAGTTGAACTAATTTTAAGAAGAACATGTGTTTATTTCGGTCTCCATAATTATATCTTCTGAGAATTTTGGTAACGCCATGTCTGTTTCTGAATAGAAGAGAAGAAATATTTGCAATATCTGAAATGTTTTGAGCAAAGAGGAAGGCAAGATAGAATAAAGAGACTTGGTTTAATTCGAGATTATACTTTATTATGATTCTTTGAGGTGCTAAAGTTCTTGTTACATGTAAGGAGCTGCGGGGTGGACTGTTGATTTAAGACTTTAGAGAACGAGGTTGTGGTACGTAGAACTTTGCAATTTAAGGAATAAGGAGCATGTTAGGCACTCAAAGATGCTTACATTCAAGAAAATAAAGGTAGAGAACAAGTGGAGTCTTATTTTTTATATGCTTCATGCTAACGCTAGTAATTTTATGACTTAAAACTTCGTGCGATCTCCCAACAAAGCTCCATTTGGGTCCAGATAGTATTAGTTATCCTACACCAGAAATGAATTTTCTAGGATCTGAAGGGAATTAACAATCAGCTTGAAGTCATTGCAGCTAACAGCTCCATCACCATCTGCATCTATGGAAGCAATAATGCCCTGGCAATCCTCCAAAGACAAATCTAACCCGCCATTCACTGTAGCCTCGTACAATTCCTCTGCAGTAACAATACCATCAACATCAACATCAAGAGCATCAAAGGCAGTTTGGAGCAAGTTTGCAAGTTCACCAAGCTCCATATCCTTGGTGTTCATCTCCAAAAACTCTTGCATGCTTAGCAAACCATCCTTGTTAGTGTCTCCTTGCTGCATCATTGCACTCACATCTTGTTCACTTGCGTTGTATCCAAGTGACCCCAAGATGCCGCCAAGCTCAGCAGCTGTAATAAAGCCATCATTGTCTGAATCGAAGGCTCTAAACGCCTCCATCAGGCTCAGGACTTGGTTCAGTGACTCTAATTCAGCAGAAAGGGATCCAAGCTGAGCCATGGAAACTTTCGAACTACTATGCAAGCTGGTGTTTGCTTTGCATCTCAACTTTAAGATATATATAGAGAGAAAAATGTGAGATCATAGACTGATAGTTATCCTTTTGCAGTTGCTTTATGTCATCATAAAGTACAAGGAAAGGTAGGTTCTTATGCTTGAAAAATGCTGTTGTTATCCCCAAACTGTTATCTGCAGCTTTTTCATGTTGGCTTTGATTCCCTTGTTAATGGAACGTAGATTTCACTTAATTCAATTGGCCTGCTACATGGTATTAACTTCTTGCTGAAATTTCATCCAAGTTGCCTACTCATTTTAAATTATGCCAAGATTTTCTTGTAAAATATTCGGATTGTAGATATATTAT
>Ga0325402_1005236_pt1 | contig 12118 bp, 6 predicted proteins | sample PopdelMetagenome_22_FD_207212 | JGI IMG/M metagenome (GOLD analysis project Ga0325402, IMG submission 207212) | Populus deltoides microbial communities from Bellville, Georgia, United States - Xylem-PdKOR-R3 | ecosystem: Host-associated > Plants > Phyllosphere > Stem > Wood/Secondary xylem...
TGACAATTTTGACAAATACTTGTAATTTGGGGCGACAGTGCGAACCCTAACATGCCTGGAAGCTGTTGTACATACAGAAGATTCTCAATCCAATTTCCAGATGCACTCAATTGGGAGCTTTTGCACATCATTCCGATATTTGTCATGGGCTGCTCCCCCGCGTTGTTGCCACTAAAAGTTATCAATCATGGCAAAATCTGCCACTACATATATTCATTTGATTTTTTGTTCAGCTAGATAGCCAACTACCAATCGGTAGCATCTCAAAATAACTCGTGGTTATATTTTCTTTTTCTTCCTCTCTTTTTTTTTTTCTTTTTCTTGCAGAAATGAAAACCGTGTCTTGATTTAAAACATGGCTTTTTTATTATTATTATTTGAAGTGCATGCATATATCCCTCGACATGTCTTTGCTCGGAAGCCACTTATTGAATCAATGATACGGTTCGAACATATGTGAGGTCGGTGTGGCCTTTCTGCTAGCTGGTGATGATTATAAAACTAGGAGTGTGATCAATTGGCTATTTTTCATTATTTTTTTTAATTTTTGAGAGAGATTTCAAGTATGTAGTGTCATATGGTTGAACCATGAGGTGGTGTTGATGTATATTGGAAATTAATGATTACCGAGTGTTGGCTATTCTAATTTACCAAGAATGTACACGGCGCGCAATATAGCACACGAGAGAATTTAGATGGATTGTATTAGTAAAATAATGTTTTTATTCTTTCTTAAATTAGGTTACAAGGCTAAGTTTTGAGGGTAAAATAGTCTTTTTAATTATATAACTCATTTGTCATTCTTATTTTTAGTGGGGATATAAACATATTTTCATTTTTTTTTAAGAATGAAAAACATTCACTACTCTTAAAAGAAAACACCCAGATATTTGATTACTATAGTTTTTTTTTTTTTTTTTTTTTGAGTCGGTCTCCAGACCGGTCTAACAACATATATATTTATTCGGATTTTTTATACAGTAAGCAAAGGATGGTTTTCTAATTTTGATTGCATGTATCTAACACAGCGCAGCACAATGGATATGCGCAGCCTAAATTAATCCTCAGTGCTCTAAACAGTTGGGCCCGGATAATTATCTGAATTTGTTTACTAGATATCAGCCCGGACCCTGAATAACAAAAAAGGTATCGTGGTCCTAAACGGTACTGGGCTGCTCCCTTGGGCCCGCTTTTGCATCCATCCTCGCGACGGGTTGCCCAGGCCCATCTTGTAATTTAGCTGATGATTTCAAATTCGATGTTATTTTTATATATATTAGTGTTCTTGACAAATACATTACATAGCATGTGCATCAATAAAAAAAAATCTAAAAAGATTTAAAAAAAATCACTAAAATATTATTTAAGAACGACATTTGAATAAAACCATTTATAGATAACAAACATACATGACATTTAGATGTGAATAGAAATTTTACTCGGGACCTCATTAAACTTTAATCATGATTATATTGTCACTGTATTTTTTATAAATATTTTTATTTTAGATAATTTATTTCTAATATATGCGAGGAAAGTATTAAAAATATAAACGTGAAAAAGAATTGTATTCTACTTTTACTTCAGAGTCCTTTTTTTTTTAGATTAATATAGTTTTTCAAAATGTATAAATCATTTATTTCATCTAAAAAGGTCAGAGACAGCATAAGAAAATAACTAGTAAGTTCTATGAATTTCATCATCTAGAGGAGTAAAAAATAATATAAGAAAAATGATAAAGGACCTGATATCTATATATAATAAGGGATCAAATTTAGTATAATTTGATACATTTTTTTATGTATTTTTATGAGTACTGGCAGTTATTTATTGAATATTTTAAAATTTCTCGTGCTCTTATTGTTTCTTATATTTTAATCAGTGGCTTTTATAAACCTATTTGTGAGTATTTTAGGTGTTTAATAGCCAAAATAAAATGTCAATAAGCACATCCACACTTGCAGCTCAGTGGTCTTGGCAGGCTTTGCCCTGTCTATGTACCTTGGGTTCGAGCCTTTGCATGTACGCCTGTTATTCCCGTGGTGTTTTACATGCCTACTGAACTTGCAGAATGTTCAATGAATCCGGTGATTAGTCGTAGTGCGTGTAAGCTGGCCCGGACACCCCGGGTTATCAAAAAATATATATATACATATCAATAAGCTACTGTGTAGGTTAGGGTAGGGGTGATTTAAAAAAATTACTTTATATTATATAATCTTGTGCTATGCATAAATAAGACTATATATATAGAAAAGGAAATAACCTATTTTTTAAAATATAATATAGTTGAGTTTATTGACATATATTTTGCATCATGATATAAAAAATAAATATTTTTATTTTATATGGAGTAGAATTCTTTTTAATTCTGATAGATAAAAATCTAATCAGGAAATGGCTTAATATTTTTTATTTTGCATCATAATAACTGAATAGAATATTAATATGATAAGCTAATTTTTTAATAATCTAGTCCATTTAGCTAAATCTTGCTGGGGCATCCAATAATCCCAACCTTTAGTCCAGGCTTCTTTTTTTTTCTTTTTTCCCAATTCATTCCTCGAGTAAGTCCAACAACTATAATAATTACCTCATTTCTAGAACAAAACAAAGAAAAAATCTAATTTTGGATCGAATATTCCATACCAACTAGGGTTTGCTTCTCTTTTGTTACGTATAAAAGTCGTCGTCTCACTTTCTTCGACGCTCGTTGTTTTTGGCATTTTGCTCGTTCACTGCAACAGAAGAGAAAAAAATATCAAGCAAGAGAAAATGGAGCAAACCTTCATCATGATCAAGCCCGATGGTGTCCAGAGAGGACTCGTAAGTTTCTTTTCCTTCTTTTCTTGAACTGGGGTTCTCGTGTTATCGATTTCTTGAAAGAATTATTGATAAAAGTAACAGTTTTAGTGCTTGTCTGTGGTGAAAGAAGACAGAGATTAGATCTATCATGGGTTTGAATTATTTTTCTGGAAAGCGAAAGCTTTTAAGCCCAGAAGGGATTTTAGTGTTTGATAACTGGTTGGAATCTTTTAGAAAAATCAATATTCTGAAAAGATTCTTACACTTTTCAGGTTGGTGAGATTATTTCAAGATTTGAGAAGAAGGGCTTCACTCTCAAAGGTGATTAATTTGCTCTTGATTTCTTCAAATGTTGTAAATTGTTGTGCTTGTGTTGTTAACGAAGTTTTTTGGGGGAATTCAATGGCTTAAACAATACATCATTACTGTTCTGTTACATTTGGGTATTAATTAAAAGTAAAATAATACAGAAGTATCATGCTGGTTGCTGATTTAGTATGAATTGTTTGGGTTTAGGTTTGAAACTATTGACCGTTGAGCAGTCTTTTGCTGAGAAGCACTACGAGGACCTGGCCACAAAGCCATTCTTTTCTGGTCTTGTCGAGTATATTATTTCTGGCCCTGTTGTTGCTATGATCTGGGAGGGCAAAGGCGTAGTTGCCACTGGCCGGAAGATAATTGGAGCCACAAATCCTTCAGCTTCTGAACCTGGAACTATCCGCGGTGATTTTGCTATTCATGTTGGGAGGTCAGTTGTTTTTTCTAAATGTTGTGTTGTTATTGTCTATTTTTTTTAGGGATGTGGCCTTAAATCATTCTTATTAGAATCGAGTCTGTAGCAAAATATTTGAAATGCGTCTTCAAATCAGTGGTATAAATATATCTGATGTTGAAAAATTACCGCTGCATTGCAGGAATGTTATTCATGGAAGCGACTCAGTTGAGAGTGCAACTAAGGAAATTGGACTGTGGTTCCCAGAAGGCCCAACTAACTGGCAGAGCAGTCTTCACCAATGGATCTATGAGTAAACTCTTGTCAGTCTAGAAGTTGTTCGCCACCAGCCATTCTAATTATCTTGCTTCTCATGTTTGCTCCTGAAGGCTGTGGCTCCTTTGCATTGTTTACTTGCTTAAGTTGTTGTGCCTATCAGCATTTTTGTCAAGCTATGCTGCTACTTGAGGTATCTTCATCGGTAACAGTTGAATTGAGTTGATGTTGAGTTATATTTATATGAAGTGAATTTTGAAAGAACAAATGCTAGGCGTGCATGTTTATTTTATCTACGTTTTATTCGTTTGTCCAAGCCTTGCTGCCTATAATCACCCATTACCCGTACTCTGAAGGCCTTGTTTGCCATTTATGTACAAGTATGACATGATTTTAAAGACTGAAACAAACGGATTTTATCCACTGACCAATTGTTTTATGCCATCCTTTAAACAAAGGAAGCATGGGTTCTAATATATTTTTCCGGGTTTTTTTTCGAGGTAAAAAATCTTTGCCCTTGTCTAGAATGAAAAGCAAGGGTTCCAGGTAAATCTTTCAGAAAAAATGTTCAGTTCCACCTGATACACATGGTATTCCCAAGACAAAAACAAAATAGAAGAGGAGGTCGTTAGAATTAGAATGCTGTTGTCAATATTCTGTCTTGGGGGTGTTTGAAAATATCATAGAATTTACCATTATCTGATTCTAGTATTTTTTTTTTTAAAATGTTTTTTTACTTCAAATATATTAAAACAATAATTTTTTATTTTAAAAAAATTATTTTTAATATCAACATATAAAATACAAAAAAAATTAATTTTTTTAATAAATTTTTAAAATGCACAAAATATCTTTAAAATAAGTGAACTTGAATGCAGCCCAACCCTATTTTTTTCCTAGTGCTTTTCAAATACTTTTCAAAAAAAATAATTATTTTTATAAATAAGTATTATTTTAACATATTTTAAGAACAATTAACACTATCCTAGAATTTACACCCTCGGATTTGTTTGTTTGGGAAGGAAGGTGTAAATCATGATAGTTTTTGCCAAGAAAGTATGGAACAAAATTGTGATGTGATGATAGTAGGCAATTCATAACACCACCAACAATTGCTTCAAATAAGTTTCCTATTAACAAAACTCAAAGGGAATTAACCTAAACAATTCAAACCTGCATTTGGAACCTAAACGCAACCACACTTGTATTCATCCTTTATAAAACTCAAGAAGTTTCTTCTTCCCCTTTTCCGCTACAAGAAACTTGCCAAACTCAACAAACCCTTTTTATGGAGATTAAATGGGGGAATTCACTAACATAGCTTCGACTAAAGTTTTAATGAGAAACAACATATCATGTACAAAACACCATTCAACTAAAAGGAACAAGGAGAAGAAAGTGGCAGGAACCCAAACGTGCCAAATGCTGGCAGAGGTTTTTCTGTTACATGAAAGCTTAACTCTCCAACTGCTATACTATCGTGTAAGAAGGGTGTAAGAGGGCAATTCTTCTAGCCGTGTTATGTCTTCAGACAGGAGCTCTCTCTCTAGTTGGCGGCGTGTGGATTTCATTACCGCCTGGTGAAAAAAACATATCAAATTATGGTTTCGTGAGTGTCAAGATCTATGCAAATATTCGAGTGCATTTAATAAATGTTAGTGCTTCTCAGAGAGCTTCAGTGCACCCAGACCACTTCCATACGTCATTCATAGCTTTATGCAAAGCAAGACTGCCTCAGACTCGCCCCAAAAGAATTTCACGAGTAGAAAATATTTAATTCTTCAAACCCGGATGCTACTACGCAAGATAGAACGATAATTCATGCAACATGGAAGTGTTAGAAGTCTTTCCCCATCTCTAAAAGGAATTTTATGATGGAAGAAAACATACATTGAAGTCCATATATGAAGCGTGCATGTCAAGCCATTCATGATCCATTAGCTTGAACGTTATGCAATAGAGACGGTCAAATGCTGAGTCATCCTCTGCCAAGGCAAAAGCCATAAGTCAAGCCAAAAGGGTAACCAGGATAGATACTTTTGATGTTAAGCTTAGTTGAATCAGATAGTGAAGAGTACATTTTCTACACTAAAATACATAATTTTCCACAACAATGTATTGGGAAAAAAAGAAAGATGAACATGCAGAACAAGCAATGCCTCCCTCCATGCATGCAATTTCTACAAATTTTCCATCAAAAGCATTTCTAAGCCAAAATAAAGTTCTAGCAACTTGGAAGCTTGCTTACTATTACCTTCTAGAAACTTCAAGAAAGTTGCCCCCACCAGCGTGCGTGGTTTGACTGTAAAATAGAAGCACACAGTTTACATTTCCAGAAAATCAAGCTCCAGTTATGAAAATCTAGTTTCAAGACTACACTTTGGATGTCCCATGGATATCAAATAATTATATTGAGCTTTAAACAGTTAATCCAGAAATCAATTCCAATTCAAAATTTCAAATATACATTGCATGCAGCTTGGATATAAAAGAATTCTATTAAGTTTTGCATGGCTAAAACAAAAGTACAAACATGATTGCCTGGAAAAAGCAAAACACCATTCAAGAAAACCTACAAGAAGCTGGTAAAAACAAGTTTGAAGAAAATCATGAGCCTCATTTGAAAATCTCAAAAGCAAAATAAACTACTTCAGAATGACATGTAAACCAAATCCATGGGGCATCAAACTTCAAGATATCCTTAATATCCAACAGAAACCAAAGACCAATAGATATTATCTCAGAGCAAACCATTAAATACTAATAACCATTGAAAGGAAACTTTGGAAATCGGTAACCTCCTCCAGTTTAGAGTGCTATGGGTTACCAAACAAAAAGAACTTCTTTTCCCTGAGAATACCTGCTTCAAGATCAAGCATCTGAATGAGCATAAAAGTGATGTTCACACCAGCTACAGCAAATGGGTATTCCCATACTGATCGATCACCTTCTCGCTTTTGAAGAAGATCCTGGAAGGACGTCTGCATGGACAGGATGGTTACTTTTATTTAAAAAAAAAAAAAAAGATGATAAAGACAACAAAATTTAAACGGTCCTAATTTAAAATCATCACTTTCAAAAAAAAGTACCACGCTAGCTTTTGCATAGGTTGCTAATGTTACAACTTATCAACCATTTGGTAAACAATAAAACTGCAACAACTATTGTCAATGGAACACATATGAGTGGTACCAATGCCATGAGGTAGAGCAATCTCAATAAAGCCCAAGCATAAATATTGTTGAGTCCATTAAAAAATGTCATATAATAGTTCATGCTTCCACGATTTCAGCTGAAAACGATTCTAAAAAGACTTAGGGAGCAGCAGAGCAGATTAAGTTGACTAAGGTTGCAAAACTAGACATACCGGAAAATTCCTAGCAAAGAACAACAAATTCTCCAATGATATAAAACCACCACCCCTGAAAAAATAAATACAAGTATCATAAGGATAAAAAGGCAATGAAGGTGGAAATAATGAAAGCAACAACATGGAGTTAATAAAGGAACCAATGGTCTACCTAAAGTCTGTTGAAGGATCCTTTCCTTGCCAACCCATTTCCTTCCACTGCTCGGATATCAAGCCATGAAGTTCTTCCTCAGGAAAGGCAGCGTTCCATAAGGCTTTCAAAGCTTCCTAGAGGAAAACAGCAATAGTAAAAAATAATGCAATCAGGGAGCCTTCACGTTTGAAAAATTAATGACCTAATTCTATGCATGAAATAAGTTGAATTGAAAAGTTAAGGACTCATGAGAATGACAAATCTAGCAAACAAGCAATTCATCTGTATACTTTAAATTGGTTGTACTGATTCTATTTCTGTCATATCCAAATCATCAATGGACCTTCAGAAGAAGGGGTACCTGTGCCCAGGAACTAAACTATCATCGGCAATATGAGATATATTGAATTGAAAAGTTAAGGACTCATGAGAATGAAAAACCTAGCAAACGAGCAATTCATCTATGTATTTTAAATTGGTTGTACTAATTCTATTTCTGTCACATCCAAATCCTCAATGAACCTTCAGAAGATGGGGTACCTGGTGCTCAGGAACTGAACTATCATAGGCGACATCTATACGACTTTGCAACCTCTGCAAGCATTCCTCCTGAATGCATCAAAGAGATAACAAAAATATACTAATTTAAATGGAAAGCATGGTAAGTCACTAAATTGAAAGCAAGGGCAACAAATAGTTTTAAAATGGAAGATCAGTAGCTTTCATAATTCTCATCTGGCATTACTCCTGTAGCTGTTTTAACATTAATGAAAACACAAGACTAATATTAACAGGGTACATGAACTTTGATAGTCAAGTTGGTAACACTAAAGAATATTGGAATATGAAAAAATAGTGCAAAAGTTAATGATTTTTATTTTACTTTTCCCAAGAAGTATGACATCCATGATGTTCACACAAGGAACGACCACTACTGCCCAGCATAGTTGTGATAAATAACATGGATTAATGGGCACAGAATGAGTAGGAATTATGTGACAATATCACATGATGAGAAGTGGAAAGACAGGGTCTCAAGGAAATCAAGCTCAAGAGAGTCATATATTTGGGAATATATATTAAAAGATGGTAGCATGAAACAGTTGTCCTTCTAGAAATTTGCTAGCAAGAATTGCAGGAAGTGCCATTGCTACACTATAATAAAACTGCCGAAAATCCCAAGAGAACTATTATGCAACAGAACAAATTTTAAAATTTTCAATCTGTCCTCAAATATCAATTCATTAATTATATCAGCCAAAGGCCCGGATTAGACCCATAATTTAAAACATCAACTACTCTCTTTTTGACCGTATCTGAATCCTCTTCTCACCCAAACTAAACCAGAGGATTTGACCTCGGGAAATTAGTAGGTTTACAGGGCAACAGGGAACAGATGGGAAACCATATACAGAAAAATATCCAGACTTTTGAGGAATGAACCACAAATCATTAAAGAAAGCAACAGAAGAGTACAGAAACAATTAAAAAGGAGAAAAAACCATTCGGTGTTTTTGTTATAATCCATCGCGAACAGAACAAGTGTTGGATTTACATTACAAACTCGATACACATGTATAAAAAAAACAGGCACAAGGAAATGCAGAAAACATTGATCATGAAAGTGGCTCCCCGTAAGCTTGTTTTCCCTATGAAATAGAGACACGAGGAAATAAAATTAGATTTAAATTGATCTAGTATGAATAATACCTGTGGAGGGGTTAAATCAAATGATGGACGAGCATCACTCTCTCTTCTCTGTGCACAAACACAGGAAAGACCACGGCCAAGCCAGGCTGCTGATCCTGCCACAACCTCAGCTGTGACAAAATAAAAACTTACGGTTGAAAGATGAAATTTCTACAACTTCAACAGTGAAGCTTCACAGTCCACCATGCAACCATATTCCAAGTTCAACAAGCAGAAAACGATCCACATGCTTCATTACTAATCCTCCATACAATCAGGAAAGAACATCAAACTTCTTAATGAGCATGCTTCAAGCTCATTATCCTACAATCTTTCTTCTAAACCACAGAAACATAAATATGTTTCATTAAAGTAATAGATCCAAATTATTGACAAGTAAATGAACGCAAAATGTGATTGTAGCATGAAATTAACATCCAAACAAAAAAATTGATGCATCGACTTCAGATTGAAGTGTTTTAAAAGGATTAAAAAAAAACGATTTCTAACATGATGAGTAACCATAAATCACCCATAGCTTTAACCATGAACTAAACACAAAAGCAACTAATGCAAATCAAAGTAGTAATAGGCATAAAATTACAGTATTAGAAACAAAGTAAGCAACCTACCACAACAAATTTGAATATCAGGAAACATGAAGGTAGCGTGAAGAATTTTGTTGTTACTCAAAACCTAATTAATAGTAAATAAATTAATTCAATTCAAGCCACAGATCCAGTAATCAAAAAAATACACAGAAGAATAATAAGAATAGCACGTTAACAGAGAGAGAAAAGGTTAAAACAAAATTACCAGAACTTGAATGGCAAGTATTATTTCCTCGCTCGAGACCTTGAGAAATCCTCCTCACAGCCACAAATGATCCTCCTCTATCGTCCATTCTCTCTCTCTCTATGTATATATTCACTTCAGCATTTCACTACTGAAAAAACCAAACAGAAACCTAAAAATCACACAAAAAAAAATATATACCAAAAAAATCGTCAGCGTTTTGAAAAAAAGAGCTAAGAGAAGTACCGAAACCACCGCGAAATCGGAAATGCCGGCCGAATCAGTTCTCAACCGGGTCGGAATCACCAAAAAACAATTAAGAATTGCAGAAAATGAAAAACGGAGAAGGAGCGATTCTATTTCTTCGTGGAATTAGCAAAAGAGGAACGAAGCGTTAGAGAAATTGTTGAGACAACAAAGAAGAGAATCTATATGAATGAGAGGCAAAAATAAGAAGGAAAGCTCGGGTTTTTTTGGAGATCTAAGAGGAAGAGAGTAGTGTGGTTGTGTGAGAGTTTTCCATTGTTTTCTTTTCTGTTTCAGTTCTCTGGATTTTTGGAAGCATCTTGTTTGTTAGGTGAGAGGGAGAAGGAAGGAAGAAGGAAGGGCGATATTTTAGAGAGAGAGGATTGTGAATAACGAATTTAATGGGATTTAATTAATGTTCTTGCCAATTCGGTAACGCCGTTTACTAATAATCTTGGATTTTTTTCACCCTTTGAAGCTTTAATTTTGTGATGAGCTAGTTTGTTGTTAACCACCTTATTATTTCGGATTCGAATCCAATAGTAGCTAGGTTGTGAGTAAAAAAAATTATAAATATATTATATATCAAGAATTTCATGAATAAACAATTTAATCTTATATGTTAAGGTTAATGAAAGAATATTTTTGTCATTAAAAAAAACTTATTATTAATTCATGATTAATGTGTAGTTTTAGGGATTGTAAGAAACATGTAATATTTTAATTTTAAAAAATAAAATAAAATTATAAAACGAAAAAATAGGGTTTTTTATTGAAATTAATGTTTTTTATTTAAAAAATTATATTGAATTTGAAAAACAGATTATTTACGGGTTTTTTATAAGTATTTTAATATTTTTTAAATAAAAATAAAACATGGTCAATATATAAGAACTTTTTAATAATATAAAATATTATAATTATTATAGTATGGTAAATTGAATTTTATTATAAATTCAATATAAATATTTTTTTAAGTTGACAATATAATATTTTTATGATAATATTTAATTAAAATAAAATAAAATAAAATTAATACTTTAAAATTATATTATTATGAATACAAAATATTAAGATAACTATCGTAAATTATGATTTTTATTTTTTATAAAAAATAGTTGTAATATTGATGTATTTTTTATTTTTAAATAAAAAATATTTTTATTCTCAGAAAATTAACAATTTTTTTAATTAAAAGGTCAAAAAGTAAAAGTAGAAAATAAAAAACATTTTTTTATTAATAAACAGATATTTAATGTTTGATTTTATTTTTTTTCCTAGTTGATCGTGGAGGAGTTGTTTAACTTCCGTGGTTCTTGTGGGAAACGGCACGGGGAAGTTGATACCTCGATGGTGATGGCGTGGGCTTTAAACGGGAAAAGGTGCAAGGCGAAAGGGAGAAAAAAAAGGTCGGGTGTGGAGGGGGCATAGGAAGGTTGACTAATTAGGTTAGGATAATCTGGTAATTTACTTTTATGGAAAAAAATTAAAATATTTCTTCATTCCCCGCCTCCCAGGGGCACGAATTAAATGTTTTTGTTGAGCTTATTTCACGAAATCATTTTTTGCATGATGAAATTCTAGTCGTGCTCGAAATTGAAGGGATTAAAAAAAAAAAAAAACCTGGTGGAATAGCTCGGTATTTAATACAAGCTTCCCAGGAAATCTAAGTTAGTTATTAACAACCAGTAAATGTTCTCCCACGAGGTTGTGTTGCATTGGAATATTTCAAAGAAAATTGCGAAAATTTTGACTGGTTTGATTTTATTCGAGCTTGGCACATGAAAGTTGAATTTCATGCGAATCTTCTATAAAAATTTAATTTATGAACATTTTAGATTGTGATATTAAATTTTTTTATTTTTTTAAAGAACTTTCCATTGTAAAAAATATTAAATTGATTTTTTTATATAAAATTTTTTTAATAATTTTTAAAATGCTGGTGTAATTTTTTTAAATAATATATATTATTTTAATATATTTTAAATTGAAAAATATTTTTAAAAACAAGTATTGTCAAACATAAAATTAATGGCTATTCATGACTTCTACATGCAATGAAAAAAAGAGAGGCTAAAATTGAAAAAAAAAA
>Ga0325402_1005237_pt1 | contig 12117 bp, 6 predicted proteins | sample PopdelMetagenome_22_FD_207212 | JGI IMG/M metagenome (GOLD analysis project Ga0325402, IMG submission 207212) | Populus deltoides microbial communities from Bellville, Georgia, United States - Xylem-PdKOR-R3 | ecosystem: Host-associated > Plants > Phyllosphere > Stem > Wood/Secondary xylem...
AAAAAATATTCATTAAATAAATTTCTTAGTCAAAAGAACTTAAAAAAGAATGAATTAATTGTGGTTAGGCGCATGCTCAAGTTAAATGCCAACACCCCAAACGCCCCTATCAAAGTTAAATGAACTTGAACTAAAGTCATACCATCAATTAAGATAGATCTAACTAATTAAGGGGCATAAATGCTTCTTCTTCTTTTTTTTTTCTTTTTTTTTTTCGTAAGGCCAGATTTATAGCTCCTTTTCTTTTATAAAACAGGGGAAAGGAATGATTCATGTTTAATTTGTGGCCGGCCATGATAAGTGTATGATAAGTGTGTTTAAAATTGTGATAGCAGTGGTAATTTAAAGTATTTTTTTATTTAAAAATATTTTAAAATAATTTTTTAAAAATTATTTTTATATCAGTACATCAAAACGATCTGAAAACATAAAAAATTATTTTAAAATAATTTAAAATTTAAAGTAACGCGGTGCAAATACACCCCAATCATAAGCACATCTGATGGTTTAAAGGAGAGATTATCCTTTTGGGCATCTTCTTGATGCCATTTTACTTCCTGTAATAGTGCCCACCTTTGTATTAGTAGGAATTTCATGGCCAATATCTTACGTAAATGGCAACCTTGATCTCATACAAGAGAGAGATGAATTAAAATAAAATCTAATACATTTTCTTCTCAATTCGACCTCGTCACGTTCAACAATCTGCCACTCCCCAAGACACAACGCAAACATGGAAAATCTTATGGTGATTTCATGAATTAAAATGATTTCATCATTAAAGAATTGTAAAATTCTGATCTAAAAAACAGGATGCAGAGAGAGATGTGATGGTGGAGATTTGAGAACGATAAAATTAAAATTAAAATTAAAAGGAATTAAGATTTTACTCTCCATATAATTTTATTTTATTGTGAACTGAAATAGTAAAATAAAAAAAAATTATCATTGTAAAAGAAAATCATTCAATTAACTACTGGGAGTAATATAATTTTTCAATAAAATTCATTATTCATTAATATATTGATAGAGAAAAAATTGGTCTTTTAACATTTTTAAAACAGATGCAAATACTTAATTATTTTTAAAAGCAATATTCTTTTAATTAATGTCCAGAGATTTTTTTGTATTTTGATCATAATTTTTTTTATTATAATCAAGTTAATTGAATAAAAATTTACTATTTTAACAAATATAAAATATAATTTCAAAATCAAAAGTTGTTGGACAACTAAACTCCTCCTTTCACCTATATGTTGGAAGCATCTCGATGTGATCTTTCTAGTGATTAGACATGTATATATAGCTGCATAGTTGATGAGCTCCGGTCAACTTGCTTATTCTTTTCTCTCCTTTTGTTTTTCTTCTCCTTATCAAAATAAAAAAAAAGTGTCATGTTATTTTTTGTTTTATCTAATTTGGTTCTCATTATTTTAATTGTTATTTTATTTTATTTTATTTTATTTTATCTTTTTTAAATTGATTTTTTCTTCAAATTCATCTCTCATCTTTTAGTTTCATTTATTTTTATATCAAATTTGATCTTTATTCTTTTGATTGTTGTTTTTTTTAATCCTTAATTTTTTGCTGATCACAATTACATTCCTTGAAAAACATGATTAACTTTTATTCTATGATTTTCTTAACTTATTTTGTCTTTGATTATTTAGATCTTATTCTAAACTAAGTTTTGACTATCCATATTAAGTCTACTATTTATGATCTTCCATATCAACATTCAAAACTAAAAGATTATATGAAATATTAATTAATAAAAATAAAATTGTAAATTATAAGATATTACCTAGTCATTCTTTAAACAGAATAAAATTTGTGTTAGCTAGCACCATAAACAGGATTAGGATGCAACATCACCCATCCATGAATCAATCAGTATAAAAAACATAGAAAAAAGAAATCAAATGGCACCAAAGCTTTATCATTTGACAATGTGTTATTTGACATTGTGAGGAAACTTCCAAGCTTTCCTTTTGTCTTTTTTTTTTGTCCTAAAATCTTATCTCAATCTATTTTTTTTTTATTATTGTCTTTAATTAATTGACCAGGTCCTATCAGTCTGTGGTATTAATCCTCATTCCACGACTTCCCAGAACTCGTAACAAGAGCTGAAAGTTCATCTGGTAGCAAAAATGGAGGAACTGAAGCCAACACCAGCAAGCTTATCTCCTCTCACACCATTAGCTTTCTTGGAAAGAACTGCTACTGTATATGGTGATTGCCCATCTGTCATCTACAACAACATTACTTATACGTGGTCTCAAACCCACCGTCGATGTCTCCAAGTGGCATCATCTCTGTCATCGTACGGCATCAAGCCTGGCCACGTGGTCTCCGTTGTCGCCCCCAACATCCCTGCTATGTACGAGCTTCAGTTTGCCGTGCCCATGTCTGGTGCCATCCTCAACAACATCAACACACGCCTAGATGCACGTACTATGTCCATACTCCTGCGTCACAGCGAATCAAAGCTCGTTTTCGTTGATTGCCTCTCACGTGACGTCATCCTGGACGCTATGTCTTTGCTTCCTCCGAATACCAAGCGCCCTACTCTCGTCCTCATCGCGGATGATGCTGAGGCAGCAGAATCATCTGTAACCGATGATTTTTGCTGCGCTTATGAAAGCATGGTGGAGAAAGGTGATCCTGGGTTCAAGTGGGTCCAGCCTCATAATGAGTGGGACCCGATGGTGCTAAACTACACGTCAGGTACAACATCATCTCCTAAAGGAGTGGTCCATTGCCATAGAAGTGTTTTCACCATCACCGTTGGATCCTTGATTGATTGGGGAGTTCCAAAACAACCCGTATATTTGTGGACCCTACCGATATTCCACGCCAACGGATGGAGCTATCCTTGGGGCATAGCAGCCGTTGGTGGGACCAACATCTGTCTCCGTAAATTTGATGGTCCGACGATCTACAGCTTGATCAAACGACACGGTGTCACTCACATGTGTGGTGCTCCTGTGGTGCTGACCATGCTAACAAACTCTACAAATAAAGAACCACTTAGAAACCCAATTCAGATTTTAACCGCCGGAGCCCCACCACCATCCGCCGTGCTATTCAGGACAGAGTCATTGGGTTTTGTAGTGAGTCATGGATACGGGTTAACTGAAACAGCAGGGCTTGTGGTGTCTTGTGCATGGAAACCAAAGTGGAATACATTTCCAGCAAGCGAAAGAGCTAGACTCAAGGCAAGACAAGGAGTTAAGATTGTTGGGTTCACTGAGATTGATGTTGTGGAACCCGAATCAGGAAAGAGTGTGAAACGAGACGGGGTAGCACTCGGTGAAGTTGTTTTAAAAGGTGGGTGTATTATGCTGGGTTATTTAAAAGACCCAACCGGCACATCAAAGTGCATGAAAGATGGCTGGTTTTACACCGGAGATGTGGGTGTTATGCACCAAGATGGTTATTTAGAAATCAAAGATAGGTCCAAAGATGTGATCATCAGCGGTGGAGAGAATATTAGCAGTGTAGAGATTGAGTCTGTGCTGTACACACATCCTGCTGTTAACGAGGCGGCTGTGGTGGCTCGACCTGATGAGTTCTGGGGTGAGACACCATGCGCATTCGTGGGTTTGAGGGATGGGTTGACTCAAAAGCCTGGTGAGAAGGATATAATTGATTTTTGCAGGGAAAAAATGCCACACTATATGGTGCCTAAAACTGTGGTCTTTAAAGATGAGCTTCCCAAGACATCAACTGGGAAGATTCAAAAGTTTGTGCTAAGAGGGATTGCTAAGGGCATGGGGTCCTCAAAAGGGAGTCGAATGTAGTGTTGAATCGAAAGAGTTTATGGTGGGAATTCTGATGATTACTGTTCCTCTTGAATTGTCCCAATTGGATTAGTAAGGATATAGTATATTGAAGGATTGTATCAATGTTTCTTGTCAATTCATTTCATGCGAAGTTATGGCACCATACTTTCTAGCATAATAATGGACTTGTCTGAGATGTCTGAATGCATGTGCTCATCTTCTGTATTCTGTCTAAGAGAATTTTTCATCTCTTGTTTTGTCTATACCATGGAAGCATGTGCTCATCTTTCCAACCAAAAGGTTCAGAGACCTGTTTTACTACTCCACTGTTTTTTGAAAAAAATTGAAAATTGTTCAAAAATATAAACAAGTCTCAGTATAAGAGCTTCAATGCTGCTGAATTGAAGCAAGGAGAACTATCTTGGGAACACCAAACTGTTACACCTTACAAAAGGAGGGGAATGATATGTCTGAAGAACTCCATTCAATGGTGCAGCTGATTAAGTAAAGGATGGCTGCAAGGTCTCTCTCCCTCTCTCCCTCTTTCACACACGCACACGCGCACGCACAAATTAAAGAACACAGGGATGATATTTAAAAGCCAGATACAACAGCATACAAGCAACCTCACATATAAGTTACTTTAATTATCACCCTGCCACATTGAAACCAAAATGCTTTGATAAAGAAGCAACACAAATATGTTTTACCTACAAAACAATCGATAAAAACTTAACTGGTAACTCTGCCACTGATGTACTACAAGCAAACTTTTTCTGCAGCTCTGATGCCAATGCATCAGCGTCCATCAAGATCATGTTTCTATGCCCGAAACTTTCGTCGAGTTCTTGTTACCTTGACGTCTTTCAGTCACTATCTGAATTGTCTTCACCTTTATGAACAACTGATTCACTTCCACTAGTCACAATGTGGTGGCCTTGCATCCGGCTTACAAATGTGGATCCTAAATCTTTTTTATGAATCTCAGTCGGGTAAGTTGATCCTTTCTTAATAGCTCCCTTGAACAAAGCATCACATAACATTGGATCTAGAACCACAATGGACTTGTTCATTGGTTTTATCAGATTTCTCTTTTCAGTGTACTTGAGGACAACATCAGAGACTTCTGAAGCACCACTGTATAGCTTCCCAGTATCAGTTCCAACAGAAGCAAAAATGGGACGCACATTTACACTTGGCTTATAAATCTCAAATACTTCAAGAGTTTTGACGACCAGGTTTCTTTAACAGCCTGATCACCATCCTGATCAACCTTCTGCTCCTGCCTTCTCTCTGACTTGAAGGATAAGTAGTCTAGGTGACTGCTGTTCACAGAAAATAAGACAGGTTCCTTCTTATATTCGTCTTCTTTTACCGAAAACTGTTCACAGAAAACAACCGTTGTGATATCAACATTAAGCATATATCTATTCAATACATGTGCAACTTAACACAAATAAGATTGACTATATATATAAAAAAAAATACAACATGAAAATAAAAACTTCTATCCGCAAATCCTGCCTCGATAACCCGTTTCCTCTCTCCATTTGTGTTGATTAAATCGCCATAAGGAAAGACATGTAGACACAGTTGAAACCTCCTAACGAATGGATTTTTTCTTTCATACAAAACTTCACTGACCAGAAAAGGCCAAGCGGACATGAACTCAAAATCCATCACCACTTACACTGTGATTGATTGGCGAAATACTAATTACATTTGTATAACCACTTATGCATGTCATCACCATCAAAATTAGGAAAGTAGCTACCATCACAAGCTTTATCTGGTCTTGTAACAGAATCCCCTTGGCTAAATGCTTGATAAGCACTCTTAGTACTAGGCTCACCTCACCAGGAGTATGTTGCAACTTCTATACACGAGCGTTTTGTTGGTGAGATAACCCACTGATGAGTTCTTCGAGCTCCACAGACTTAGCTAGGTTCATGAATAGACTTAGCATTGCTCATATTTCTATGACTGTTCCTTATTTGCAGCTTCCAATGATTCCTCCAGTCTTCTAAGATCTTGGGACCTAGTGTCAAGAGGCATAGCTTGCGTCCGAAGATCAGTGGCTCTGATACCACTTGTTGCAAGCAACAATGTAAATGGAATCAACCTGAATAAAATCTAGGGGTGATTGAAATGCAAGACTGTATTCGGTAATGTCCTGCAATGGTGGTCTCACAGAAATCATGTAAAAGGAGAAGAAAGAGAGAGAGAAGGAGAGAGGAAGAGAGAGATTGCACTGATAATTCATCATTCTTTAATTATTGCATAATCGTCAATTATGTTACAATTTGTTGCGTATATAACATACTATGCATTGTAGAAGTAAAAAAGAAAGAAAGGAAATCAGTCTTCTTGCCACACACACGCCATTACTATAAACTGAAACATTAAGAAAAACAGGGCGTAGTGAGTGAGGTGCAACGTTTCATTCAAACTAAACAGTGCGTTTTATTTAGTAAAGTGTAATTACGGTCATCTTCTTCTTCTTCTCTTGACAAATTCAGTGTGTTTCCATATTTAAACTCCTGACATATTGCCTTCTTAAACATTTTCTTTTTGTTTTAATTAACAATAATAAAAATAAAAATAATAATTATGGGGGGAGAAGGAAGTGGAATGTGTTTAGAAACAGAGTGATTTTGAGTGTGCTGTGCTTGCCAAGAAGCATAAGTTTCTGGAAGAGCAGCAGTCAGGCAGTGCTTGGAAAAGAAAGCAGCTATTTAATGAAATATACCATGAAGAAATATGAGCAGTACATGTAATGAAGGACACAAAAAAAGATGAGTATCTTGAAATGATTTCTGTCATCTCACAGTTACTGTAAAGTATCCTATTCCACATGTAACAATGGTGCATTGCAGAGAATCTGATTCCCAAGAAGAATTAGGGAACCAAAGGAAAGGTCTTTCCTCTTGTTTTAAAAGCAGGAAATCAAAACAAGAGCTAATCATCAAAGGCCTAATTCGTTATAAGAAGAAAATATATTTTGAAGAAATTGGTTCAGCGTGTTCCTATCACCCAGTAAAAAGTTTCATTTGTCTTTTTCCTTAAAAGACGCCATTTTTCTTGCAGAGTTCTTACTTCGTAGGAGGAGGAGGAGGAGGTCTTTACATACTGATACATTCATACCTAGCTAAACAGCTTAATATGGGATTGTACTCAAGTAAATCTCAGATTCCTTTTGCAGTCAATATAATCACGTTAGGGAATAAAAAATTCATCATCCACACGATCATACAAAAGCTTTGGGTAATTTTGTTTTGTTTCTCTGCATATTTTATATTTATAAAAGAAGTTCTGCATTTTTTTTGTTTTTTTTTTAATAATACTATTAAATAGATAGCAACCAAAAAACAATTACAGTAAAAAAAGAAAAAGAAAAGAATAACAAAAGCTAAATACGAGAAAACAAAATATTATTAGAACATCTTATCAAATCATTGCCTATATAAATAAAAAATATATTTTTTTAGTTACGAGAAATTATAGTCTAACACGCATATAATAAAAAATAAAATATACGCACAAATAGTATAAAAATGCTACAATATTTCTTCCTTATAAAAAATAAATGTAAATTTTATTAAACAAATGAAAAGAAAATCATAAATATAGAAACAGAACCATTATTTTAAATAATTATTTAGACATTTTATTCAATATTTATAAATATGAGAAGATGTCTTGACTGATCACATTCACTCCCTGTCCTTAATATTTATAAATAATTGGGGATGTCCGGTGAGCTTAACTTTGGGCCGAAATTCTAAAATGAATAACCTGTTGTAAGTAGTGCTGTTAATTTGGGCCTGTAGGCCCATATTCCTTATTTTGTTAATAAGAAAAGTTAAAAATATATTCATACAGTAACAATTTAGAATCCATGAAAGTGGGAATTTAGTTCTCATTAAACAGCTTTAGAAGCAAATTACTTGAATTAAACAAAAAGAAAAAAAGTCGGGGGAACTTGCATCAAATTTAGAAGCATATAAATTTTGTCATTTTATTTTACTGTAGCGATGACAATCTATTTTTTTATTAGAAAATAAGTTATATATATATATATATATATATATATATATATTTCTTTTTTCTTTTTATACTTGATATTTTTATCATTTTACAATTGATCCATTTATCAGTATTTTTTTTCTTCTCTTCATTTTTTTAATATTGTTTTTTCTTTACATTGTTTTTTTGGAAACAAAATATTTTTTTTCTTACCCTTTGAATATTTTTTTTTTGCCAAGTTGACCAGGGACCCGGTAGTTGGATCGGTCCGGATAAGACAAAAAACCTGGATAAGCAAAAACACGATTGAGACCCTTTTTTTTAAATATGTTTTTTCTCCTACCGAGTGACCCCTAATTTTTTATATATTTTTAGTTGGTTATTAACCATTTTCAAAATTTATTATATAAATACTAGAAGATTGTTTTATTTTTTCAATGTGGGATTTGAAATCCTTTAGTCTATATATTCTATGTTCACAAGAAAAAAAATTATTTTTTTAATATGAGATTTGTAGCTTTTTAATATATATACTCTATATTCACAAGAAAAAAATTATATTTTTTCAATGTGAGATAAAAAACCTTTTTGATTTAAATACTTCAACTTAAAAGGATAACATATTAATATAATATTTTTTTCAATGTGGGATAAAAAACCTTTTGAAATAATTTTTCAAACTTCATTATTTATAACACGTATAACCTATATTCACATGAATTATTTTTTTATTTTTTCCATACGAAATATTAAAAATTTAAATATATATTTTTTAATTTTTCAGCGTTGATTCATGTTGACCCGAGTCAACCCGTGTAACCCAGGACCTAGCTCCTTGGTCGGGTCAATCCCCGGATCGAGTCTGATAACTATGCTCTACACTTGGCCTCTTTATACCATTTTTTTATTCTTATCTTTATTTTTTTGTAATTTGTTTTTTTTAATATTTTTTTCATACACATTTTTTTTTGAAAAATTACTCTACAAAAACTAAGAAAATAGTGTTTCATTGTATCAATTGCAATATTATTTCATTTTTTGCTACATTTAAAATTAGTTTGAAATCTTATATGTTTTTATTAATGTATATGATCTTTACTATATTTTATTATATATAAGCATTGATTTTTTGATTCATGGTTATATTTTTACTCGATTTCAAAAAACACTTTAATAATACCTACACATTAATTTTTTTACATTAGAAAAAAAAATTATACGACTTGTAGCGAGATGAGTTGAATAAACATGTTAACACTTTGTTTTTTTTACATTTATTGACACAAATGGTTCTCAATATATATGATTAAATGCATGTATATGTTTTTTGATTTATAATTAGATTTTTTAAAAAAAATATATATTTGAAAAACTTGCATAATTATTATTATTTGTTTTTAAATTATCTAACCAGCGGGGCAAATCGCGGGTGAACTAACTAGTACTATCTATTCTTTGAAATCTACACAAAGAAACTGATGAAACCAAAATTATTAAGTTCGTTTATTTCACTAGCAGCCCCTTGAAAACGAAGACGAAGAAAGGATCTGATTACGATTAAAACACAGCTAAATGATCCTAAAATTGCTAAATTATGTAAACAACGATCGAGAGCTAAGCTCTCAAAGCAAGAATACAAACCTTTTTTCTAATTATGGGCATTTATTACATGGAGTATTTTTCTTAATTAAATACTTTCTTACACATCAGTAGATGAGGGTCATTTGCTGGACGTTAATTGGGTAACAATCCCTCTGTGAGCCATTAAAGGCTCGCAGGGCTAGAATGGCATTGACAGCCTCCGTTGGATGGAAGGCATCCCAGAAAACGTAGGTATTTCTGTTTGAGCAAGGAACCACCCACGGAAGACATGTTATTTGGCCTTGGTTCCTACCAATCCCACAGCAACCTTTATCGACAACACTGAATCCTGAAATTATAAACATCCTCCTTGATTCAGTGTAAGAAAAACCTTGTAACTTGAAACCATGGCCAGCTAGCGCTTTGTTTCAAATTTCAGTAAAACGAAAAGAAATTCTGAAGCATGTAACATTTCTTACCATAAGTACCAGGGTTATTTAGGATGTCACCAACTGAACCGTAAGTATTTCCATATACGAACATTGCACCAGGATGTTTGTTCAGCTGATCAACGAGTGATCTCAGACCTTCATTGAAGGTTCCAAGTATTTGATTTACATAATCAACACATCTATCTGGGGGAGCAGAGGCTCTTTGGTTAGGGATGCAACCAAGAGGTCCGATTCCTGGTAGCAGGAATTTCCTTAGTCCTAGATTATATAGTGCCTGCAACAGTACGAAATTCTCGACTAAGAAAATAGAAATTAAATTGGTTTATGAAAGCTACTGTCTAAAAGCTATCCCTTTGGCCACGAAGCATTTGTTTTTGTGAATATGTGTGAGCCATGCAACCAATTATCAGAAATCTTAAGTACCAGAAGCTGACGCGTGTAGTGATTGACCAGAAGATTCGCAAAATCTGGGGGACTATAGTAGAAGCTGGAAGAGTAGATTGAAGGCATGAGGTAATTGTTGATGTAGTCATTGCTTCCAAACACTAAAACAGCAATGGATTTTCCCAGGAACTCGGTCAGATTTGTTCCACTCATCAATGTTCTTATTTGATTCAGTGTTGTCTCAAAATTCAGGACTTGTTGGCTTAGGCTATACCTTTGTCCCTGTATCCACAATCAGGATCATATATACGTATCATAAAATCATGTAAAATCGAATTTCAAGTCACAAGTTAGTAGTTCAATTTGTTTCAAACAGTGTCAAAATGCTTATGCACATCTGCGTGGATGAATTACGTAGTGTTGCCCTGTCTCATCAAGGATGCCAGCAGCTGCTGAAGCATAATTCACTCCACCAAGTATAACGGGCCCAGCTGTGTTAGGATCTGCAAAGGCTGGAGGATACGGCACTCCCAGAATCTCTCCTGCGAACAATGATATGATGAAGCATGAATAAATAGGTGCAAAATAATCAATTAATTAGAACAGGACAAGCTAGGCCAGGCTTCAATCTCATCGACAATACAAGTACTATTCTACCATGAAGAAAACATTAATGGACTGGCGATAAATATTCTCTTGGCGAATCTAATGCACTGTGAGAGCGCCATAGTAACTTACCAAGTATATCAACAAAGGTTTTCCCATTGGAAAATCTCCCAGTAGGGCCAAATTTGGCAAAATCAACACCGTAAGGGAAGTAATTGGCTTTCGCAATGCTGCTGAGATAATTGTTGTTGCCAACATCAACCAACGAATCTCCAAACACAAAAAGTGCTGGAACTCTCTCAGACTCGACAGCAATCCCATTCGAGCAGTGTAGGAAAAAAATGATCAAGTTCATAAACCAAGACCATTTAATGGCATTAGCCTTCATCATCATTAATTTTATCAGCCAACTTCAGTCTGGTATATCTTCAAAGCAATATAAATAAGAGAGATTAAAGTTAAGGGACACACATTGATTTCTTTTTGGGATGAAACGTGTTCTAGACAGTATAAAGGTGGTAGGGGTGGAGGATGTAGCGGAGATGATAAGCATGCATAAGAATCTGCTCATATTGAAACGGTTACGAATGTAATGTCAGCAAAAGTAGTAAATCACATGAAAATGCAACTTCAGTCCTGGATTTGAGTTTCCCTTTTCAACGTCTGTTGCCTTCTTCTTCAACTTTAGTCTGTCGTTAATATGAAACGTCTTTATTGGCTGACAAATTGACCGACGGTATTTCTTGTCACAAAATTCCATTGCAAATACTGTCGACATTTTCTTGAGATATTTTTACCAATGGATAAACAACTTTAACATTGAGGAAATATTCCATCGGTAATTTAATTTTCTTGCGGTGAATTAAAGTTCAAATATTACACTAGCTAGTTGTGTTTAACTCTAACAGACCTCTCATGACGACACAGCACAAATGAAAAGTTTCAGATTGCTTGAACACCATAGTATGAAACTTTTACTATGCTATCTCTACATTGACATGGAATCCACAATTATCGATTGAATGATGATACCATGAAAATGACGAATTTTGCTGGAGATAACATGTGAAAAAGGAGTAAGATACGGGGAGCATATATAGTTGGATTGTATTTTCTCGTCACTATGGTGCAAGTTGCATGAAAACCATGAAAATGGCCACCATGGTGCAAGTTGCCTATACTTCCAAGAAGCAGTGGATTATCAAATATTTTAGCAATTCACTTATTGGTGCAGAAAATAAGTGTAACATAACTAAGCTTGAGTAGATTTGGGAATTGGAGAA
>Ga0325402_1005239_pt1 | contig 12115 bp, 7 predicted proteins | sample PopdelMetagenome_22_FD_207212 | JGI IMG/M metagenome (GOLD analysis project Ga0325402, IMG submission 207212) | Populus deltoides microbial communities from Bellville, Georgia, United States - Xylem-PdKOR-R3 | ecosystem: Host-associated > Plants > Phyllosphere > Stem > Wood/Secondary xylem...
TCTTTCACAAGATTTTCCATGTCTAGTGACTAGTAAGAGAAACATTGTCAATGATGTTGACTCGTTAAAACCTCTTGAGATCAAAGTTGCTGGTGTTAAATATAAGAAAGGAAAAGGTTGGGGTTTTATTGATGTTGTATAATGTAATTAAAAATTTTTTAAAAAAATAAATTTAATTTAAATATAAAAAAATTATGTATAGACTAAATAAAAAAAATTCAAAAAAATATAAAGATTGCTCTATTTTTAATAAATAATAAAACAAAATAATCTTATATTTTTTAAAAACTAATTCAAGTAGATGAACTAATCCGTCAATGCCCACAGAGAAATTAATTTTCTTGCAATATTTTCTCAGAAGCATGAATATTCTTGGAGGTGGAAATTTGGACACCTGCCCTGAGTATTCTAGCACGATATTGGAGCAGCCATTCTCAAAAGTCTACAGTGTTTTGAAATGTTGCAGCAGAAAAGAGTGGCTGTTCCTAGACGTGTACGTAACGGCCGGCAGTGTGATTGGCTGCTAGTGCCCAATTAAGAGTTCCACGACTTTTCTCTAGTCAATTTGGCACGATTTAAAATAAGTGTTTTTTTATTGATATTCAGTAAGTAGTTGACTAGTCAAATCCGTTAAATATCTATTGAAATTAATTATCATTTTTTTTATTTTCTAAGTGGTATAGAATTTAAAATTAATTTTTAAATTGTTTTAGTACGCTAATATTAAAAATAAAATTTTAAAAATATTTTAAATAAAAAATACTTTAAAAAATAAATAGCTAAAGAATGACTTTAAAAAACAATTCAAAGGTTGAATTAATATTCAACCATAACATTTACAACCAGATTCACTCTCAGAATCATTATTGAAATTATTTTTACTATTATTTACTGTTTATATTATCCTTTTGTTCTTAAGAAAATTTGTTCAACAGTCACAACCCCAACTTTTCAAAACTATCTTGTTTGGATTGGAAAAAATTGAAACCAGTTTTAAAAATTTCTCAAACAAACAAACAAATCTTCAAGGCAAAGTATATGTCTTTGCTTGTCATGGACTCGAAGCCCATAGGCTCGAATTCAAACTGGCTTTGAGCCTTGTTTTCTATTCTAAATAAATAAATAAAAAACACTCACACAGTAAACAATTCTAACACAAAAGCAGATCCAAGTCCCCAACAAATAGAAGGCAAATTAACTCAATCAGTTCCAATAAATTGAAAATTCCTGGTCCACAACACGCTAAGCAAGTCTCAGAATAAAAACAAGAAATAAATTCAATGAAATCCAATAACTTTGGACTTGTTCGTTTCAAACTTAGCATCATCTTCATAAAAATACTTGCTCCAGTGAGGATGATCGCGCCACACAGTTTGGGACACCTTTAGTCTCAGGCAGCAGTTTGTATATGACGATGCTCATGACAATCACGCAGACAGCAAAGCAGATAAACAAACCGAACTTCAAGTGACAAAGCATTGCCGTGAAGATTTGTGCGATTACGAAGGTGAAGATCATGTTTACAGAAACAGCGATACCTTGGGCAGCTGAACGGACTTCTAATGGGAAGATCTCACTAGGCACTAACCAACCTAGAGGCCCCCATGACCAAGCAAAGGCGGCAACATAAACACATATGAAGACTACGTACCACGGTATAAGCATATCCATTAGAAATCACACCTGGGTTTCCACTCAATCCAAACTTCATAGCAATGGCAATTGTTATGACAATCTACAAAATAAGAGAAAAAAATAAAAGAGCAAAACTTATGAGCCGCGTGCATTTCAGAAAAGCAAAGAATTGAAGAAAGATAAATGGGAATCTCGAATGTATAGTGGAAAGATCGAGGAGATGTGGTAACAAACCTGGGAAACGAGCATTTGGAGACCACCGTAGAGGAAAAGCTTTTTCCTCCCAAACTTATCCACCGTTGAAATTGAAACAAAAGTTGCAAGCATGTTAACTATACCACAGTAATGAGAGAAGAAAAAAGAGAAGCATTGCTCCCAAAACCAATGGTTTTGAACAGAATAGGTGCATAAAACACGATCACGTTCATGCCAGTGAGTTGTTGAAACATGGGAATGCAGAACGCAAAGAAAAGTTGAGGCCTATACTTCCTTTTAAATATGTTTAACCAAGCATGTTGGACCAGTTTTGCTTTCTCACTAGCCTCGACAAGAGATCATTGAACTCCTCATCGACATTATCAACTTTGCGGAGCTTAAGAAGTTGTCCTTTAGCTCTATCATAATTGCCCCGTTCTATCTCGGAATTCGGAGTATCAGGAAGAAGGCATGATCCAATAAAAATTATCAGACCAGGAACTATAGCGCCACCCAAGCTCAAGCGCCATGCCATTTATCCTTCAATCCACTTAGCAAAGGCAAAATTCAAAAAATTGGCGATGAGAATACCAATTGTGATAAACAATTGGAACGTCATATTGAGAGAGAGCACCTCGATATTTATAGGGAGCCACTTCAGAGAGATAAATTGGCACTGACTGTATACAAGAACAAGTATAAAACATTAACTATATATATGTATGTTTGTATGAACAAATATAAAACATTAAATATCATAACTTGGGAGTTTAAGATTTCAGGGTTTTCAATATATACACATTTTATAGCTAAATGATAATGATAGTTAAAATAGAACAAACTTGAACAGAATAATTTTACCTGATTGGCGCATCCAATGCCGAAACCAAGTAACAGCCGACCAATAATAAGCATGGGAACATTCATGGCTAAGCCATTAACGATAGCACCAGCAGCGAAAAGTAAGCCACTAGTCATCATCGTAGGTCTCCGTCCATACTTGCGAGTTGCCATGGATGCAAATATGGACGAAACAAGGGCAGCTAGATATAGTGACGAAGTAAACAACGTCAATATCTGGCTATCAAACTTGCAGTATTGATCATCTGACGGTTTGACAGAGGACTCCCTCTTGTAAACGTCAGGAAAGAATTTCTTCAAGAAAACATCCATAGATGTTACACCACCTGTACAAATAGTAATTTTTTTTTTTTTGCCAGAGTAATATTTCATAGATTTTCAAAGCCTAATTAAAGCTATACGATAAGGGTCATCACATACCTGAAATACCAAGATCATAACCAAAAATACATGTTAATAACACCCTGCCAGTAAACTTTCCAGGGTATTCCTTTCCACCAGATGTTGGACCCCTCCGGCCATTCTTCCTTTTTCTTTTTCTTTTTTATGGATTTGACTTGGATGAGATTTGTGAAACGACTCAATGAGAGGGGAGTAATTAAAGGCAGTGAATTAGAATAATAAGAGATACTAATATATTTATAGAGGAGATATAAGGTGAGCTGATTTAACTATATCTCTACTTCTTGCTAATTCTTATGATGATGTTATACTTGATTAACTGTATCTCTACTTCTTGCTAATCCTTATGATGATAGTATTATATATAATTGATTTATCCGAAATTAAAATCTTGGAAAAATCTCGATAGCTTACATATACACTTTCCATCCAGTGCTACAATGCGTGTGTTTACGTAGAGTAGTTTTGAAATCAATTTGAGTTGAGATTTGTGTGTTAGAGTTCTATTGAGATTGTCGTTTCAAGTGATAGCTATTTTCTCTCTTCTTGATTTTTGCGAGAAATACCTCTACTATGAATTAATAATCACGTACGTATTACTAGTTGGAAGTTGATATTTTATATTAAAATATGTACTAAATTAATTATCTTATCTTAGATAAATTTTTTCATCATTAATAACAGGCTCAGGACAAACATTTTTAAAAATAAATAAATAAATAAATTGTTTATTTGGATAGTGAAGATCTTTAAAAATATAAAGCGGGTTTTATTTGGCCACTTGCATTTGATTATAGTGTTTGGAGGGATAAATACAAAGAGACAAAAACACATATTTAGTTTAAGAGAAATAGATATAAAATAAATCTATTTATTTAACTGTTTTAAAATAAAGTTTTTTACTTCCAAAACATAAAATATATAAAAATATATCTTTTCTATCATTATTTCCTTTTTATTTTCAATATCAAAACAGTAATTAAACACTACCAATTTTGTTGATGGTGGGGCGCTATCTTCACATATGTGTTTCTTGGTTCCCGATTTATTTGTAGAATATCAATTTAATTATTTAAGCTTCATTCAAGGGTTTTTTTTTTTTTTTTCTATGAAAGTCTCGTTGTAGTTCTTTCAATCTAAAGAGTGGGTTTTTTTTCCTGTTACAATGGAAACAAAGATAAAAAGACAGCTCTAGGGAAAGCTAATTCCCATGATATCTGCTAGAATAAGATATTGCAAGCCTTGAGGAGCTCATCCCAGATCATCAAACCATAGTCGCAGGAAGTTGCAAGCTTTGTCATAAAATCAGCACAGACATTAGCCTTTTTGAATAAATATTCAATTTTGATAGTCTTGTCTCTACTCAAATTCTCTAATCTTTAAAATAAGAATCCTATACTTATAAAAATTTAATAACATCCTTTGAATTTGAGTGACAGATTATCTAAAGAGTGGGTTTAGCAAATGTTATCAAAAACTGAAAAGTCAGAGGCTTAACTACAAGATTATCAGCTGTATCTGTTTACAAATGAAGCCCCGTGCCAATATGACTACTACCATGTAAAAATTTCATTTTACAGTACTCAAAAATGAATACACGACTATAATCTATAGATACTGCAGGTTTGCTAAAAGTTAATTAAGAAGTTAAATGGTAGAGCTATAATTAATTAATTACCGCTGTACTTCTAAAGCTTAAATGAACATCTGAAAGAATAACATGCAAACGTTGCACGATTAATTAAAAATTAACGTACTTATCTCTTAATTTTATTTTTTTTATTATTAACGTGAATGTCTAAGACAGTTTACATACATTTTAATTAATTTTATATGTTCTAAAATTAACAATCATGTAAATTTTTAATAGTCTTTAAATTTATAAAACTCGAATTGATAACTTTTAGAAAATAAATTTAAAGTCTAATTAATTAAACAACACCTTTAAAGATTATCTATTAACATTTTAATAAATGATATGGTTGCATAAATTAATGAATCACTAGTGATAATTTTGTGAAACAATTATATTTCAATTAAAGTTTATTCTTCTATTTTAACCTAAGAGTTACGAACAGAAAATTAATTAAGTGCAAATGTCTAATTGATTAAGTACGTGCTACGTCTTGGGCCGAGGGGCGAGGTAAATTTTTTATAATAAAAAAAAATCTAGAGAATGACAATTCAAATAGGAGAGAAAAAAAAACCGGAAAGTTTAATATCTAATAATTAAATGCTAAAAGTTTAAAAAAATTCAAAAAATATAAGATTAAAGAAGAAAATTTGAATTAACCCGGGCTATTTAACTGACTCACGCCTTATAATATAAGATTGGGATAAAAATAAATATAATTTCAAAAGACGAGCTTGGTAAAAAAAGACACAAGTTCAATAAAAAAAATATAAAAAAATAAGTTAATTCGGGTTAACTTTACTTACCTGCTCTCGGGATAACCTAATAAAAAAAAGCTAAAAATAACAAAAGCCAAGGGCCATAATTTAATGTCAAATGATATAATTATAAAAAAAATCGATGTCATAAAAAAACTAAAGGGAAAAAATCCGAGTTAATTCAATAAATCTGCCACCTACGATATGAAATCGAGATAAAAAAAATTAAACTTCCAAAAAAATGACCTAAAAAACTGAATTTAGATTAAAAAATATTGAAAAAGAAAACTCGGGCTAACTTGAGTGACCTGCACTCAGTAATTATTTTTAACAATAAGAAATATTTATTTTTAAATAATATTTCTAATAATATTTTTATTTTATTTTATTTCAATAAGTTTCCATATCTATTTTTATTATTATTTGGTTTATAAAAAATAATTTAATTAAATAAATACCGTAAACATAAATGAATTTAATTTATTGATCTATATCTTTTCTTAATTTTTTTTATTTTTAATTTTAGTTATAGTTGATGATTTTTTATCTCATTTACTTACATAAATAATTATTAATTTGTTTAATTAGATATTTATATAAAATTTCCAAATTCTATTTAATTTTTTATATAAAAAAAAAGCCTTCTTTTTCACGGAGCGAGAGCAAAAGTCTAAGTAGCTAGTAAAATAAAAAAAGGTACAGTTCAATGAGCAGTCCAGTCCACGTCAGCCGACCATAAAAGACTATATTCTTTAACGTTACTGTATAATAAGAACATGAAAGCTTTTGAGCGATAGAATAAAAATATGAAAACAAGGGGCCCAAAGGAAGTAAGATACAAAGGACATTAATTGTTTAATATGACTTGACAAAACGCGGTCAGTGGCATTAACTTCAATAAAAGTAAAGCAATCGAGGGCTTGAAAGGACTTTTTCAGACAAAACAAAGGAAAGGGAAGAGATCAGGGAGAGGGGATCGGAGGAGGTTCGTGGATCCAACATCCTGAATTGACTTTAACTGGCGATTGAGGGTTTAAGTGTGAGAGTACAGTGCCGTAAGGTTCGAAATGTAGATTTTCTTGCTGAGATTCAAGTACCATAAGATGGATGATCGTGATAACCCAACCAGATCACCAACTAAAATGTGCTTGTCACTTTCACGCATGCAGCTTTTTACACAGCTTAAATTACTGTTAAGCTTCCACAAAAACAATTAATTGGTATAAAGAATCGGTTTTGGTCGTCACCCATATTATAGACACCCCTCTGGCAACCATGCTCCACTCGGCTCCTAGTCCTCTGAATCATAAAACCAGAAGAGAAGATATCAAGAGAAAACGCTGATGGCTTTGGCATATACTGTGAGAGAAGAGCAAATACCAGCTAATGGCTAGCTAGGCGCGCCCAATGCGCGTGTGCTCATTATGATCAAAACTCTCCATTTAGCAGATGAGCTAGCTAGCTACTCGATCGCCTCAGCTCAACTATCACTTTCCACTTTAATCTTTCTAAGACTAATTAAACCCTAGCTATGGCAACTATACCTCAATTACACGCTGGAGGACCGCGATTTTGAGTCGACCCCCCACGAAATCCCCACGCATTAACCTTGACTACACAAATCTACACAAAATCTCACATGTATAAATTCTTTCCTCCTTGCATGTACCTACCAACCCACAACCCCTAAATCATCTCCTTCTGGTCCTCGTCCTTCACACACACACACACACACACACACACACACACACATTGATTTACATATGGCTGAGCCCGATCATCCACCAATGTGCCCCAAATAAACCAAACTCGGCGACTATTAGCACTACATTTTGACCCTAATTCACCTATAGTAGTGAACCCACTTGACCCTATATTGTCACATTCTATCCCTACAAACACAAGTGAAAATCCATCTCCAAAATATCATCCTCCTCAACAATATTGTAAGCCCACCAGCATGGCCACAACTTCATCTAGCTCCAAAAGGCACCCAATGTATCGTGGAATCCGGAGCCGCAGTGGCAAATGGGTGTCCGAAATCCGGGAGCCACGAAAAACCACTCGTATTTGGCTCGGCACATTCCCAAAGCCGGAGATGGCAGCAGCAGCCTATGATGTGGCTGTCCTAGCCCTAAAAGGTGCTGATGCAGTTCTTAACTTCCCGAGTTCTGTTGGGACTTATCCTGTTCCAGCATCAACATCACCCACTGACATTCGTAATGCAGCTAATGCTGCTGCTGCATTAAAAAAGGCTGAAATGAGCTACAATGAAGCATTAGTTGAACAACCTAGGAATGACTGTGCCGTTGATACCTTTTTGGCATCAGGTGGAGAAGAATTTGTCGATGAGGAGGCACTGTTTGATATGCCAAATTTGCTGGTGGACATGGCAGGAGGAATGCTGCTTTCGCCACCAAGAATAACCCCATCGCTATCTGATGACTCACAGGGAACTTCTGATGGAGAAAGTCTGTGGAGCTATTCTTAACATTAATTCTCCTTACTACAAATCTTTACAGCTTCATCAATGGATTAATTAACAACATAAAGAAAGAAACAAGAGGAGTGTGGCAGTCATTACTGTGACTTTTTTTGGGTACTATTTTGCCTGTCCTGAGGTATAAGCCAAGCAATAAAAATGATGGAGGTTTGGATGTGAAACGAAAACAGGATAAAAGATTCATCAAACAGTACCAGTGATCACATTATACGTAGTGTGTTTTTGAATTTTGAGATAGAGAATAGTGAGTTTGAGTTGCATTTCTTTTCATGTGAACGCCGCATTGTATAATAGTTTAGCTAGCTTGTAAATATTTTTTGGCTTTGTTTTTAATATTCTCTTGTGTTCACTAATTTTCTTGTCCCTTCTTTTTCATTAATTTTTTTTTTTTATGTTTCTAGATCATATGTGCTAATGCAAAAATAAATTTTAAAAAATAAAAAATATATATTATTTTAATATATTAAAAAAACATTTTAAAAGAAGATATTAACCACACTTTCAAAATAATTCCCTAAACTCATCATAACTTCTTCGCAGCCATTGCTTACTATGTAGAGACAAGTTAAGAGCGTATTTGGTAGTATAGCTGCGGGTACTTTTTAAATAATTTTTCATGCTAAAATGCTTACAGATGATATTTTTTATTTTTTAAAAATTATTTTTGACATCAGCACATCAAAACGATACAACACATACAAACCATATTAAATTTTAGTAAAAAAAATTCAAATTTTTTAGGAACGCAGTCACAGCCGCGTTCCCAACCGTCCTCTAAAACGGTTGATGACCAATTAGAAATTAGCAAATTATCAATAATGATAAAAATCAAAACATCTTCCTCTCAAACTAAGCAAAGCTAAAATTGAAAATGGAGCTTCTTTAATCATGCATGTCGTCACACGACAATGCATAAATCCATCCTTTATATTATTAATTATTGTTTATAGATTGCAGGTCAAGACTATGTGGGGGGCCCTTAGCTCAAGAGAGTGTCCATTTCTATGTGATGAAAGATTGAAAGAAAGCAAAAGGAGGGTGGACAATTGCATTTTCGGGTCATGATGAGAGAAAAAAGATGGTCTTTGATTGAACGCTTACAATTATCATGTTACCATGTCTCCCGTTTTCTATATGATTCCTCTGTTTATCGTCAACATTACTCAGGTTTCGCTAAATACAGTACTAACTACTAACCTTGACCTGATTTTCTTCCATCGTATTGCTTCATGATTAAGCTGCAACAATTAGAAGAAAAGGAAATGAAGCAGAGATCCTTTGGCAGTAATCTCCAGCTTTTTTTCAACCTCAAATCGGATAAATTGATGCAATCCAAAGAATTCAATCAATATTTAAATTGATGTCTAGGACAAGAACTACTGGTTGTTGATTGTTGACTTTAACTCCGGCGTATGGTGTTGTCGCTGTGGTGGTGCTCAATTCTTTACTTTGAACTGCACAACAATATATAGCATTATGGCCTCAAAACTTGAGTCATTTCTTCTCTTTTTCTCCACCGGTAATAGCATATATACTCATAAACCACCACCTCTTTTGTTTCTACTTTTCATCTCTACAAACTTCTCCACACGTATCCTCAAAAGTCCTTAATCACATCATCAAAAGCAAGCAGATCTCGCCCATTGACTTTCTTCTCTTCTGAGCCTTTATTTTTCTGCTTCTTAGCTGATTCCCTCTTTTAGAGACGATCCAGAGCGGTGATTGCTTTGGTGGGAGGACCTTCAAAGAGATAGGGAACATGCCCTGACCCGAAGCACCTAATCTCATCCCTTCACGATAACCCATATTCGCCATCATCTTGGAAGCTATGCCCCGTCTATGATTTTCTCAAGTCACAAATATGGCAGTTCCTGTCTGGATACGCATCCAGATTCCGGTGATGAAAAGAGCACGAGATTGTGGTTCGGCTTTTCTTCTAATTTGATGTAAAGTTATACTATTTAATATGAAAATATTTTTGTTATTAAATAAAATATAATGAAAATTTTGTAAATGAAGAGATATTTCTTATTGAAATTCTTTTAACAGAATATTCGGTAACACACCTTTTTAATGAAAGAACTTGAAACGACGCAATAGAAGTTAGATACAAACCTGTACAACTCTAACGCGTACGTATTGGCGGGGAAAGATTTGAGCACCTCTAGCTAGCGACCTCTTTCATGAGGGCCTACGAGACTTTTTCAGCTCTTCAAGGAGACAAGCATCTCTACCATACTCACACTTCTATTCATTGAAACAGTTGTGTCTTAATCATGTTAACATTTTAATCATGTTAATATTTGTGTTTTAAAAGTATTAAAAAAAATTTATATTTTTATTTACTTTAAATTAATATATTTTTAGTGTTTTTAAATTATTTTGATGTACTGATATCAAAAATAATTTTTAAAAAATAAAAAAATATCATTTTCATGTATTTCGACACGAAAAATTATTTAAAAGACAACCACAACAACTTTTTTATTTTATTTTATTTTTGTACAATTAACTTCTGACGAAATTGTCACCATATATGCGAATGTACGTTTGTTCTAACATAAACTGTGCACCTGTAAACGAAATTTTCAGCCATCTCTGACCATTTTTTCAGTATAAATTAAGTTGTTGCAGGGATGAGAGTTACGAAGAGATGGAAGTAAACTAGAAACATTGCCGGGGGGGGAAAACATCCAGAAGAAAGTTAGTGGTTTTAGAAAACGCAATCGGGTCCTTATACCGTCATATACTTGTGACAATTATATTTTTAATGTGCAAAAATCACATTTGTCAATAGACTAAATATGCCGTTAAATCGAAGAAAGTGTGCTTCACAGCGTGAGAGACATGGATACTCGATCGTATGTTTAATATATTAAATGGAGTGGTCTTTTTTTCTACTTTTTGGGAGATTTTTCGTATATGTGAGCGGTTTTCAAGGTAAGTAACAAATATAATTATTTGATTAAAAAATCAGATTATTTGTATAAATATTATTTTTAAACATGAATTTCTATAAATTCAACATAATTAAAATTTTGAATATATCCAAAATCTTCTCTGTCGAGTAGATTAATTATACTAATTAATTGATGAGGTACCATAAGAAAAATTCTTCTTCAAGACAAACCACCATTTAATTATTATTTTTTTTAGTCAAATCAAAGTATTTCCAAAGAATAGCCATTATCCTTACATGAAATATCTAGTATATAATGAAAACCCTAATTAGTTCTGTTTTCAGCTCATAAAATATTTTAGCGATCCCCTTCTTTTACAGAAATTTAAAAGTAAGATCGACAGAGTGGTTGTAAGTCGGCCATGAAATCCAAGAGGGTCCCTTCAAACCTAATTTTTGTGGGGATAAATAAATATCTGACACAAAAAAATTTGAAGGAGCCGAAATTCCCCCTAATCTTTGAATGAGCAGAAATTATGTTTGACTATGGGAAAGACAAGACATGGCCGACAATGCATCCTCTGCTGTCTTCTCTTCACTTTCACGACCTGGTTGGTGATGCGTCTCTCTCTTTATCTCTCTGTCTCTCGCGCATACATACTTGACTGTACGCGTGCAAGGTTACACATACACGTACGTAAATGGAATCCCCTCACAAAACCTTGATCATAGGATTGCTATACTTGCCATGTATGGAATTGACATCTATTTTTCTTTTTTTGGGTAGAAAATCAGAGATATTTTTGATACGCTCTAGCCGACTAGATGCAATAAAACATATCAAAAACTTACAAAACGTTTTTTTAAAACTTAGAGGTGGGCATGGACACAATAGTTATCCTTTGAATGACCTACTTAGAATCCGATTAGCATAACTATGCTATTAAAAATATACCAAATGCTAGCTATCTACAGTGTTCTTTCAGCATGCACAAGGAATCCTTGCTTAAACTAAGTTCATGAAGTAAAGTAGTAGTGTTTGAAGAGCCTGAAGGAATTACTTTTACGCCAAAGTATTTTTATATTGCAAATTTCCAATAGGGAATGCCTGGTAAAGATCTGATTAGGGAAACTGAACAGATAATTAATCATAGACATTCCATTTTGGGTAACGTGGAGCATAGCTAACCAACTAGCAAGACAATAAACAAGTGCTTAATAGTATTTAT
>Ga0325402_1005240_pt1 | contig 12115 bp, 9 predicted proteins | sample PopdelMetagenome_22_FD_207212 | JGI IMG/M metagenome (GOLD analysis project Ga0325402, IMG submission 207212) | Populus deltoides microbial communities from Bellville, Georgia, United States - Xylem-PdKOR-R3 | ecosystem: Host-associated > Plants > Phyllosphere > Stem > Wood/Secondary xylem...
TCCAATTCCTCTCAGTTTAAAAAGAGATGAGCATATATAAAGTTTCAATTCCATTTCAGTTAATAAAGTGAAAATGTAAGCAGAATCAAAATCATTGGTTTGTTTACCCATTCTTTTATAAAAAAAAAAATTGTTGCCTTACCATGCAAGAATATCCAGGGAGCTAGCAATATGCAAGTCACAATGGCTGGCTACCCATTTTTTATATATAAAATTACACTATGTATTAATGGCATTTGATCATCTTCATAGATTAATAATGGAACATTGTGACACCATAAATGCCAGGACGTTGATATAAAATTATAATTAATGATAGTCATTTTTAATAGTTAATAAATTTTATTGATTTTTTTTTATTATTAACATAGGTGTCCGGGCCAACTTACGTGCACCTCGACTAATCCCACCGGCCCTGAAGTTAACGACCATATATAAGCCTCCAATGCTCATCATATTAGAATTAAATGCTTCTTTTAAACCCTTATGGGATGTTTGAAACATTTGAAATTGAATTTAATTTCAATTGTTAAATCAAATTATGTATTTGGAACCTTTTTTTATAGTATTGATTAGAATTCCTAATAAAATTCAAATCATAAAAAATAAACAAAACAAATTATAGGGAGACCTTTGATTTTTGCAATAATTCCAAGTAAAAAATATTATTAAAAAAATACTCATCTTTCTTTTCTCTCATTAACCCTACAATTCCTTCTCTTTCATTTCTTCAACAAAAAAAAAAACTTTGGTTTTTCTGGCTCAAGAAATTACCTATGAAAAAACAAGATTGTCAAAAGCTTTTAACAGGTTAGTGATTCCTTCTTCCTCTTTGATATTTCTTTCGCCTCTCTTTGGTTCATCTATTTTTTCCAAACCTTGCCTTTTTAAAGGCTGTTTGTTTATGCTGTTGCGACTTCTTTTTAAGCAAACACTTTGGCACTGTTCATGTAAACAGTGTTTCAACTGTTGATTGGACTGTGTCCGACCTGGTAATTTTTTTTTTAAATTGTGTTTTATTCAAAAAACTAGTATTTAATATTATTTAATAACACTACATAAATTAGAAGGATATCGCATGATGACGTAGCATTTGCGGAATTTGATCGCAATTCCAATTATGTTCTTGTTGGGTCCGACCCAGTTAAAAAAATTCAGTTTTTATTTTTAATTATGTTTTATTCAAAAAATTAGAAGGAGATCATTGATGATGTAACAAAAAATTCAGTTTTTGTTGTTGCGCGCTTAAGAAACCATGGAAAATATAGTCCTTGTTGGATAAATTTTGTACGTGATGAAATTGCACATAGTTTAATGGAATAATAAAAAATATTTGATATTAATATTATTTATTTCATGGTGTAATAACAGTAGTTAAATTTACAATATTTAAATTAAAAACCATCAATATATATATATATTAATTATTTTATAACCTCAATTTGAAAAACATTTTTTTAACCAAACACATTAAACTACCTTTTGTTCAACCTCAATTTCAACCACAATTTTAACCAAACATATATTTTTCCAAACCAACTTCAACTAAAAGTACTTTTTATAAAAACAACTTTTTTCAAACCACAACAGCTACCACAATACCAAACACACTTAAGCCACTAGCCACATTGATGAGAGGACTTCTCCAATGAATGGCAAATTAACGAACAATAGGAGTATATAAAACTAAATGATATATGTCGATGACTTTTCATTGAAGGATATCTTGGATCATCATGATCTTAGAATGAAAATAAAAGTTGTATTGTTATAAAAAAAATATTGATTTATATCAAAGAATTATCTCAACCTAATAGTTTAAGCTGTTAGATAAGGTTATAAAATATGATTTATATTATTTTTTAACACACCCCTTTAAGTGAAAGCCCTTTGAGCTTGAAACTTGCACAAACTTACACTACCTTGTGCTTAATTTTTATCAAATAAATAAGGATGATGAGATTCGAACTTGTGACTGCTTGGTCATAGTTAAGTTAATTGAGAGATAGTTTTGTATAATTGTATAGGTTGCTTAAGGGTAGCAGCCATCCTTTTGTATTTATAATTGTAGGGTTGTGTACAATATAATGGTGGGATGCATTACATACAATAACTATTCCTATATAAGAGTGTTTACATTGAATAGGGTCTTTTTCCTTAATACACCTCGTAAAGCTGAAGGTAGAGATTCCACCCGAAGCTTGGATCGAAAGTAAGCAAACGAGACTGGAGGAAGAGGCTTGATAAGGACATCAGCTAGTTGATCTTTGAAAGAGATAAACCGTACCTGAATTTCTTGTTTAGTAACCCAATCACGGACAAAGTGATAATCAACTTCAACATGTTTAGTACGAGCGTGAAATATTGGATTTGCAGATAAGCAAGTGGCCTCTAAATTATCACACCATAACGTGGTCACAGTTGAAGAAGGAACCCGAAGTTCTGTCAATAATGAGCGGTTCCATAAAATCTTAGCAGTACCATCGGCTAAGGCTTTATATTCCGCTTCAGTAGAAGACCTCACAACAGTGCGTTGTTTCCTGGATTTTCATGAGATAGAGGTAGAGCCAAGGTACACAAGATAACCACCTGTGGATTTGCGATCATCAATACTACCAGCCCAATCAGCATCTGTGAAACCATGAAGAGACAAGGGAGAATCCCTAGTAATGTGCAGACCATAAGTGACTGTAGCTTGGAGGTAACGCAGAATGCGTTTAACAGCAGACCAATGATCCTCAGTGGGGGCATGCATAAATTGACAGGCCTTGTTAACTGCATAGCAGATATCAGGTCTAGTGAAGGTAAGATATTGTAATGCCCCAACAATCTATCGATACCATGTGGGATTAGAGTCCTAATTTGGAGGAGGCAAATAGAGGAGTATCAATTGGTTTGCACGAAGTCATACCTGCTCGTTGGATGATATCAAGGGCATATTTATATTGGCTTAATAAGATACCCATAGCAGTAGATTTAACTTCAATGCCCAAGAAGAAATAAACAGAGCCCAAATCCTGAAGCTTGAATTCTGATTGTAGCAAAGTAATCGATCTATGAAGCACAGCTGAGTTACTCCTGGTTAATAAAATATCATCAACATACACAAGCAAGTAAATCATAGCACCATCGTGAGAGAGAATAAACAGAGAAGTATCACCCTTGGATGCCTGAAATCCAATGGAGAATAAGAACTCACTCAACCGGCTGTACCAAGCACGAGGGGCTTGTTTCAAACCATACAGAGATTTATAGAGATGACACACATGAGATGGGAGTGCAGGATCAACAAACCCAGGCGGTTGCGCCATGTATACCTCTTCCTGAAGAATGCCATTTAGGAAAGCATTATGAACATCCAACTGATGAATGGTCCAACCATATGAGACAACAATAGTGAGTACAAGGCGAACTGTTGTAGGCTTAATCACTGGACTGAACGTCTCCGAATAATCAATCCCTTCTTGCTAAGTGAAGTCGCGGGCAACTAATCGTGTTTTATATCGGGCGACCTGACCATCAGCATGTCTTTTTATTTTGTAAACCCATCTATTGCCAATCACATTCATAGTTGGATGGGGAGGCACCAACGTCCAAGTTTGATTGGAGTAAAGTGCCCGAAGTTCCTCTTGCATGGCAGTGTCCCAAGCAACATACCTGTTTGCGTCCTTAAATGACAATGGCTCCTGCTGAGGTAAGGTCGTGACTCGTGAGATAGCCGCAACGCTAAGATTAGCATTTTTTTCTGGCCACGGTCGAAGCACCATAGGATGGGTATGAGCCCGCTAAGATGGAGAGGAGACAGCGACAGGGACATGCTAAAGATTGAACTTAGATAGATCAACACATACGTTAATACCAGGAGGGGAAAGAGAGGAAGAACCTGTGGTTGAAGAACTCAATATAGGAGCAGACCATGAAGGAGACCCAGCAGAAGAAGCACCCATAACAGGGGAGCGAACAGGGGATAAAACAGGGGAGTTGGTAGCAGCATCAGGCGACGCCTGTGAGGGTGACGAATCTGAACCTGCAATTGAAGAATGATCATAATAACATGCAGATAATGGTAAGTGAGCCGAAGGAGGTGAAGGCAGTGGAGGGGGCAGTGGTGAAGGGACTGAAGGGGGTTGTATGAGAGGATGTAAAGTGACGGGTATAGAGGGAACAGAGGGTTGTTTGGGTGTTGCTGCAATCTGTTCAGTTTTATCAACAGAAAAAATATTTTCATGAAACCGGACATGACGAGCAAGATAAATTCATTTTGATGACAAATCAAGACATCGATAACCGACATGCGAGGTACTACATCCTAGAAAAACACAAGGAGTGGATCGAAAGTCTAACTTGTGAGCATTATATGGACAAAGAAAAGGAAAACAGAGACACTCGAACGTACAAAGAAACACATAATCAGGTGTTGGTTTTAGGAGACATTCAAACGGTGTCTTATTATTAAGAACTGGAGTGGGCATGCGATTAATCAAATAAACAGAACTTTCAAAAGGATAACTCCAATATTTAAGGGGAGCGTGACACTGCCCAAAGAGAGTTAGTCCAGTTTCAACAATATGTCTATGACGGCCTTCAACCATGTCATTTTGTTCATGAGTGTGCGGGCAGATCACACGATGATGAATACAAATCGTTTTAAAATGCGTATTTAGTTTTCGATATTCACCACCCCAATCGGTTTGAACAGACTTAATTTTTAAGGAGAATTGACACTCCACAAGCGCCTGAAACTGATGAAAAATTGCAAAAACATCAGACTTAGCAACCAAAGGATAAAACCATATAAACTTTGTATGAGCATCCACAAAAATAACAAAATAGCAAAAACCATCAGATGACAACATAGGGGATGGACCCCAAACATCACTAAAAATCAAGTCAAGAGGAGCTCGAGTTTGATGACCCGTAGTTTTTAGAGTTAGACGTGATGACTTGCCTAGAGGGCATGCAGGACAATGAAAATTAAACTGAGTGGACGTACATGACATTTTTTTATTTTTCACCAACAAATGCAGAATATGTGGACTAGGATGTCCAAGGCGACGATGCCAGACATCAGCTGAAGTAGATAGACAGGTAGAGGAAAAAGCTTGAGGCAACGACGTTGCGGACGATTCGGACAAAACATATAGACCATCTCTACTCTATCCGGAAAGAAGAACTTCCTTTGTCATGAGATCCTTAACATAAAATAGAGAGGAATGAAATTCAAAAAAGACGTTATTCTCAAGACAAAATTTTTGAACAGATAACAGAGGTTTTTTAATGGTAGGAACATGTAAGATATTGGATAAAGTAAACATGCGGTTTGGTGAGCGAATTTTAGAGTGAGCAATATTTGAGATAACAAGGCCCTTACCATCACCAACATGCAGATGATCATTTCCAAGATAAGGTTCTGAACTCGTCATACTTACAAGGTCCGGCGTGACATGATGATTTGCACCTGTATCAGGAAACCAAGTAACAGGAGTAGTGGAAGAGGCAGTATTAAATGCAAGATTAGCATTAGCTTGCATATGATGAGTAGCCAACTGAGAACACTGTTGAGTAGTATGCCCATATTCATAACACAGTTGACATTTATATTGCGAGTATAGCCAGAAAAATGATTTCCTTGCTGCCCAAAATTGCCTGTTGGCCGTGAGGAAGTGCCAGATGAGAACCGGTTTCCATGTAGGCTATATTGTTATCTTAAAGTATAACTGTGAGTTGGTCCATTGCCACGATAGAAAGTCTCCAGCTCCCACGAAAACGACCCTATCTGCCAGATTGATGCTGCACAAAGAACGCAGTTGGCTGCTGCATTGGAGTTGGTAACAGAGGAGTTGTTACAGATGGCTGGAGAGAGGTTTTGTGAAGAAACTCATGTGTAAGAAGGTTGCTATAGAGATCAGTATAGGTGATGGGAGCATCCTTAGTGGACAAGCTGGTGACAAGATCTTTAAACTCACTGTGTAACCCTCGAAATACATACAAGTTAAATTCTGCCAGGGAGATTGGTCTGCCAGCGGCAGCCAGTTCATCAAACAAGGCCTTTGCCTTCTGCAAGTAAATGCTGGCAGAATCATCATTCTATCGTAAATCCTGGAATGAGCTATGGAGCTACATAATCCTGGAATTTGAGGGAGATGCAAGAGCTGTTTCCAGTGTTGTCTAGATGGCATGGGAAGTGTTACAATCTACAACCAAGTGCAAAACTTCCACTGAGAGAGAAGATAGGAGGGCACTCATGATTAGGTGATCTTGCTGCTTCCATGACAAATATGCAGGGTTGACAGAGAATGTAGATGTCTCAGTTGCTGCCAGATATGAAGGAGGACATGGTGATGTGCCATCAACAAATGAATAAACGCCTTGGCCCAAGAGAAAATGTTTCATCTGCATCCTCCAATACAGGAAATTATGGTTGGATAGTTTTAAAGAGACTACCTGGTATGTGTTAGGAAGAGAAATAATGGAGGCAGTAGGCGATGCCCCATACATAACGGATTGCGCCACAGGAGAGAAAGAAGATTGAAGAGCTGATGCAGCGCCAGCAGCTTGTTGAAGTTCTTGATTGTCCATGTTGCTAAGGAGGAGAAGTTTGCAGTTTTTATTTTGTGGATGCTGATGAGAAGTAACAGAGGAAGAAGATGACCTGATATATGCTGAGGAGAAACTGCTGTTGGCGAGTATAATAGAGGAAGAACGGCTGCTAAAAAGAAACAATGGCTGCTGGTTGAAACAATTACGGGTATAGTTGATTGTATAATTGTATAGGTTGTTTAATGATAGCAACCATCCTTTTGTATTTATACTTGTAGAGTTGTGTACAATATAATGGTGGGATGTATTACATACAATAATTATTCCTATATAAGAGTGTTTACATTGTATAGGGTCTTTTTCCTTAATAGTCATCAAGTCTTTGATACCATGTCAAAAAATCAATTCAACCTAATAGCTTAAACTATTAGATGAAGTTTCAAGATATGATTTATATTATTCTCTAACAATTCTGAACCATCATTTTCTTAGAATGAAAGTAAAATTACGTTATTCCATTCTTAATAGTTATTTTGTTTGGCAAAAAATCACTATATTTGTTGACAGTGAAAAACAAAAATGAATGCTTAAGGAGAAAAAAAAGGCAAGTAGATTTTTTATATGATTTTTTATTCTTTTTTATTTTTGTTTTCATGGTGCACTCATTCCTTTCTTCTCTACTGTCTTTGTAAGAGTTTCCAATTATTCAACCTCTTTCTCTCTATTTTTATGAGATTCCCCTCTTTTCTTTCCTATCTTTTGATATTAGGAATATCAATTGAATTAGATTAATGTCCTTGAATTTACATGCTTGTTAGTTCAAATAATTATGGTAGATGGTTGCCATTTTCAAAAGAAATATAAAAACTTGAGGAGAATCATTTATTTATTTATTTTAGTTAATTAGCGGCAGATCATTACTCATAATACTTGTCTTAATGTTAAGCTATTCATTAAAAATGTGTAACACCATATTTAAAATTGATAATTCAATTTAATTATATAGATATTTTACATAATATAATTGAATTTAATTATGTGGTTTAATATTTTATTTCAAATATAAAAACTATAATAGCTTATTAATTGAATTCAATTCCATATATAATTTGGTTCCAAATAGTCTGTTATTCTTTCTCATATTTACTTTTGTTCTTTATATATATATATATATATATATATAGTTGCTGATTTATAAAATAAATCTTGGTTGCATTTGTTTGCCTAATTCTTTCCATTTAATTTCCCAACAATCATGGAGAGAAAAACATGTTATTTTTCTTATTTTTTCTAAAAATAATTGTTTTGTTTACTTAATTGTTGCTATGGACATCATAAATTCATCATCAAGCAATCTTAAAAAATTTTCTGGTCAAATCTTTTTTTATTGACAACAACAAATGAAATTTTAACTTACTGAATTAGTTTTTTGTGTTCTATGATTCTAAAAATGAAAGTGCTGAAAAACCAACTATTGTAGTTGTTTCTTTAAGTGATGTAATTTTCTCAAGTAGTGAAGGAGATTTTACTAATAAAGATATCTTTTGTCATGGTAAAATTTTAAATGTTTTATTTGATAATATTTATCATATTTTTTATAACATTAAAATGTTTTTTAAATTATGGGAAGGACTTGAATATAAATATGGTATAAAAAATAAGTTCTTAAAAAGTATTTAGTTGAAAAATAGCTTAATTTTCAAATAGTTAATGGAAAAGATATTTATGATGAAATTCATTTGCTTGAAAATAATAATTACGATATGAAAAATTGCTTTTTTTTATTTTTTATGTAAAAATTTATCTAATAATAGTTTTAACCAAACATATTTTTAAAATCTATTTTTTTTAAAATCTGTAATAGCAAAAATTACCATAATATCACATTTTTGTTCTTCTTTTTTTTTTCTAATAAAAATCAAGGCTCAAAGCCGAAGGAAATTATATTAAGCAGGGTCGAGTAGACCCAACTAGGTCATAGAATAGGATCAAATACAAACCCATACTAGGGTCATTTATAATCCAATTATTTCTATCTAGAGGATTCATGGATGAGCCTAAATTAGCTAAGCCAATATGCTGCAGCATTAGCTTCACGAAAGGCATGTTGAACTTTCACCACCCACTCACGTGCCAGAAGTTCCTTTGCTTTGATGATCAAAGAGAAATTTGCATCTACTTTACCATATTCTCGAGTTATGAGATGAACCACAAGCTTGGAGTCGGACTCAAGGATTCATTTCTGAAATCCCAGCATCCAGGCCAATTCAAGCCCTGCAACCACTGCCTATAATTAGCGAAACCCTTAATCCACGAACCAAACTCATTCCGAGTTAAGCCTCCTGCGCCTGCATGCCCTACGTTTCCTTTGCTACATCCATCTAAATTTAATTTTTTCAAATTATGAACATAATAATTTAAGTTGTAAAGTTAATTTTTAATATATAATTTATATTATTTTTTAACATATTTTTTTAAGTGAAAGTTCTTAAAACTTGCATCGATCCATGCTATTTTGTATTTAATTTTTATCAAATAAATAAAAATGATAAAATTTAAATTCGTGACTGTTTGATCATTAAAACTCTGATATCATGTTAAAAAACCATCTATATTTAATAATTTAAGTTTTTAGATTAAATTAATTCATTAAAAAACTTCACCCATTCAGTTGAAGGAAATTTCCACCCCACCAACTGTACTTGTTTCTGATTCTTTGTCATATATATCCGTGACCTCTACATTGTTTCGCCACACATCATTAGCCAAGCTCTTGAAGCCAGCAATGGGGCTCCAAACAGGCACATTATTTCCACCAAACAAGCATGCATTCTTGCCCTTGCAGACATACCAAAGTGCCACGCTAAATGTGAAAGACCAGGGCACGGCATTGGATGAACTGCACATGGATCCCAGATTGCGCATCAGCCACGGTAATAACCCAGCCTCAAAGAATGTTCGTCTCCCTCTTGCTTCCACCAACTGTAACCAAATCCGCTTGGCAAACAAACATCCTCTCAATGCATATGATGTTGATTCGAGTTCAAGGTTACATAATTCGCATACCGGGTTATTGGTCAGATGTCTGCGTGCTCTATTGCCATTGATCATCAGATTGTCATGAACTGTTAACCAAAGGAAGGTCTTGATTCTTTCTGGTCCCTTCCACCTCCAAATCAATGTCCAAATAGGTTCTGAAGAACGCTGGTTGTTCATTGAAAAATCATGTCCATTATAAGCAGATTTCACGTTGAAAATCCCACTAGCGGAATTAAGCCAATAGACTTTGTCACTATATCAGTCACGTTGGAAGGAGGGTACGTAGGCTAGCCAAAGCCATAAACACTTGCATAGGGAGAAGGTGAGCAAACAGTTCCCATCACCACTGATTTTCCTGAACCATATCTGCCACTTTAGCATTAACCAACACATCTGGGATATCAGCCATTGTATGATGAATTATCCATCTAACCATTTGTCTTTGCAAAATCTAACTTGTCTTCCATTTCCTGCTGACCAACCCGTGCCTTCTATAATCTGGGGCCACACCTTACAGATGGCCTTCCACAATGGAGAATCTCGTCCTCTCGCTTGAATAACTGAAACCCGATCTTTAGTCTGTGTATATTTTCCTCTCAAGAACCTTACCCAGATTTTATTAGCTTCATAAGAACGCTTTATTCATCAAATGCGTAATTCTGATGTTAGTTTATATGCAATGTAGATACATGTGATATTATTTTATTTTTATAAAATATATTTAATTTTATTAAGTAAAAACATTATTTATTTTTAATATTTGTTTATATTTAATTATTGATTTAATATTTTATAAATAAATCTAGAAATATAAAGTCCAGGAAACAAAAAATATTTTACAAAGAAAATTATAAAGATGTTATAATTATGAGATCCTATTGCATCAAAGTATTATTGTTCCTAAATGTTCCTGGCCAATACTCTCTTGATAATGAACATTTATATTAGAGTTGTTGAGACTAATATATATTATGTTCTTTCCATTACAAGAGGAAAGCAGCTGATTTAATAAGCTGGGATATGAGGATATCTAAAATTAATATGTAGATGCTTGTTAGATAACACGTACAATGAACTGACCCGCATGAGAATTTCATGTCGAAATATATATCACATGTGTTTATGAAAAGGCTCATATGACGGTTGTGTAAGTGATTCTTGGACTTAAGATCACTAAGTTATGTTATATAGGAGGTGTTATGTTTTAATCTTGTTACACGTTATCTTGGTACAGGTAATAAGGTTTAGTCAAATCATTTATGACTTTCTTAATATTTGAGGATCATGAATGATGCACTTGATCTTCAAATATAAATTAATTAATTATTGAATTGATAATAAATTAAATTGTTTAGTTTATTTAATTCTATTTATTTAAAATTATAATTTATATTTGAGCCAATATATTAGAAACCTAATGGGTCACACACAATAAGAACCATTAGTCAAAAATTAAAATGAGATAATTAATCAAGTGTGACTTGATTAAAAATAATTTTAGAAATTAAACACTAAAATGTATTTAATTCAGGGATTATGATTCTAGTTCTAAAATAATCAAGTAGGGACTTGATTGATTAAATTTCTACAATTATCTTTAAATAATATATGGATATTATTTAAGAGAAAAAATAAATATTTTACAATTTGTAGAGTTTTTAGGATTCCCTATAAATATAAAATTAAGCCTATTAATTTGATGGTTGTTAGTTAGATAGAAAAACTATATAAATCATAAAATTAGAGCTAACACTCTAAGTATAACAATTCATCTCATCTAAATAGGGATTTAAAAGATTTTTTACTAGTGATTCGTGTGGATTACTATTGAAGACTAGAAAATTATATGACTTGTGATTTGCGACAACTCAACCTTTAAAAAATTATTTAAAATCAAAAAAAGTCAAATCTTCATATAATAAATTTCTAAATAACTTGGGATTTTTCTAATAAAATTCTAGAAATTCTTGAATATTATTATTTTTTATTATTTCCGTTGCCCGTATCTTACATAGTAACCCAACATCTAGTCCCTAGCCTCCATCCTGTTTGGCTGGCGAAGAGTTCTCCATTTAACAAGATGGACTTTACCTCTCTCTTCACTAATACCCCATATAAAATTGCGACAGATATTCTCGATCTCATAGCATAGAGACTTAGGAAGCATAGACAAATGCGTTGGATACAACGGGATCGAGGCTAGAACTGACTTACAGAGAGTGATTCTTCATGCTAACAATAAATTAGAGGATTTCCAACTTGCCAATTTTCGATTCATGTTCTCTATGATATAACTGTAAGTTCGTCAAGTAATTCTCTAATGGAGCAAAGGGTTACCTAAATACTTGCCCAAATCAGTTGTTGTTGCAAAACCACTAGCTCTCCTAATGGCATTTTCTTGATTGGGCGAAACATTTTTAGAAAGAAAATCCTAGTCTTCCTACCATTCACCTTCTTCCCTGCCGCATCACCAAATAAACTCAAGCAAGCAATGTAAAATTTGGTTTATCTGGCTTTCCGAAGCTTCTGCAAATAA
>Ga0325402_1005241_pt1 | contig 12114 bp, 8 predicted proteins | sample PopdelMetagenome_22_FD_207212 | JGI IMG/M metagenome (GOLD analysis project Ga0325402, IMG submission 207212) | Populus deltoides microbial communities from Bellville, Georgia, United States - Xylem-PdKOR-R3 | ecosystem: Host-associated > Plants > Phyllosphere > Stem > Wood/Secondary xylem...
GGCTGGACTAAATTAAAGAAAATAAACTAAACTAAAAAGAAGTGGGGGCAAAACGAATACATTTAAAGAAAATGGGGTCTAAATGCAAATAAGAATAATTATAGAGCATAAATACTACTCTTCTTACAAAAAAAAAACATATCTGGAACTATCATGAAGAAAGAAGAGAGGGAATTTTAGTATCTATTTTTACAAATCAAGAAAAAAACACCAAATTTCAAGAACCCATCCAAGATTTAGGGTTATAGGTAAAAATAAACACTGGTAGGCAAGGGATTAACAAGAAAAAAATTGAACAAAAAGAGAAGAGGGGAGGGTCGGTTGTCATTAGAAAGAAAAGGAGGGATCAAGACCTTGATTCATATCGGGTAAGATATTCTAAACATGATCTTATGAGTTGTTTTAAAGTCGATTATGAATTGATGCCTAGATGTTAAATTATAGATTTGAGTTCTATAACTCCAGATATAGTTAAAAATCTAAGGAGCGGTCAGATAGTAACAATTCAAAAACAAACAGTAGCAGTCCAAGTTTTCGTTGATGAGTGATTTTAACTATCTTAGAGGTAGAACTGGGTTCTCCTCAATCATAGAACTTGTAGCCTCATGTCTTATCTTTCCAATGACATAAATTTTGCTTGAATTGGAGTTCTATAACTCCAGATATAGTTAAAAATATGAGAAGAGGTCAGACAGTAACAGTTCAAAACGGACAGTAACGGTCCAAGTGTTTGTTGATTTGCGATTTTGACTATCTTAGAGGCAAAACTGGGTTCTCCTCAAACATAGAACTTGTAGCCTCATGTCTTATCTTTCCAATGACACAAATTTCTCTTGAACGGAGTTTTATAACTCAAGATATAGTTAAAAATATAAGGAGAGGTCAGATAGTAACAGTTCAAAAACAGACAGTAACAGTCCAAGTGCTTGTTAATTTGTGATTTTGACTATCTTAGAGGTAGAACTGGGTTCTCCTCAAACATATAACTTATAGCCTCATATCTTATCTTTCCAACGACATAAATTTTGCTTGAATCAGAGTTCTATAACTCCAGATATAGTTAAAAATCTGAGGAGAGGTCAGACAGTAACAGTTCAAAAACGGATAGTAACAGTCCAAGTGTTCGTTGATTTGTGATTTTGACTATCTTAGAGGTAGAACTAGGTTCTCCTAAAATCATAGAACTTGTATCCTCATGTCTTATCTTTCCAACGACACAAATTTTGCTTGAATATGAGTTCTATAACTCCTGATATAGTTAAAAATCTGAGAAGAGATTAGACAGTAACAGTTCAAAAACGGACAGTAACAGTTGGATAATGACAGTCCAAATATAAAGAAAGGAATGATAACTAGGATTGGACAAAGAACGACAATAATAATGAGTGAAATGAGAAAAACATAAAGTACTAAGAAATGACTGAAAGAAAGACTTATTGGTTGTTAATATGGTTATTATAAAACATATCCTTGAATGAGGAAAAATTATAAGATAAACCTGTGATTTGTAGGAGGGACCATAGGTGTAGTGCAACAACATCAGTAGGGGAGCACGAGTAGAGCTTCTATTGCAGGTAGGTGAATCACACCTTTACCTTCTATGTAAATTCCATGTTTTTAATATATATTACTGATGTGAAATGTGAATTACCGAATGTATGTGTACTAAATGGGAAAGGTTGTTGTATGAATTGCTAAGTGATGAAATTATCACTGACAAATGAAATATGAAAGTGTGATTTGAGGCGTGAACTGGCATACATTCAGTGTATGTTAGGATCCCGGGTAAGGGGATCACCATGTTTTCGGCTAGCATTCATTCAGTGTATATTAGGATCCCGGGTAAAGAGATCGCTATGTTTCGGCTAGCATACATTCAGTGTATATTAGGATCCCGGGTAAGGGGATCGCCATGTTTCTGCTAGCATACATTCAGTGTATGTTAGGATTCTGGGTAAGGGGATCACCCTGCATCGACTCCTATGAGATGATGATGATGATGATGATACCAGTGAAAGGGGTATCAGAAATGGGTTAAACGAAGATAATCATGTTTGATCTTATAAAGCCTGGAATGGAGGTTAATAGTGAAAGAGAGAACGGTTATTAATAATTTGAATAAGAAAGAGATTCTAATGAAAACTAGAAAGGAGAAGGGAACAATATATGAATGCATGTTACCCTTTTAAAATTGCTTGATTCATGTTGTTATTTCTTTTTATGTGATAGTCACCTTTCAATAATATGTATTTTATTTCAGGAACATCACATGCACGACAGGAATAGATCCTAGTTTATATTTCCCTTATTGTAATTTAGGTTATAAGGGGTATACCCTTATATTTTGTAAACATGAAAATGTTTGTATAACTTAATTTGTATAATTAATGTTTAAACTTGATTGAATGAACTTAATCTCTGTAGTTCATGTAACCATTTTTCATGTCTAAGTATTTACTTTTATTTTCATCCGTGATGATATTTTGTTATATAATGTATATCATGAATATCGTGGGTAATAGGTCTGAGAATATTGTGGAAATTGAAACCCAAGACAATTGGGTCGGGATTTAAGTTATGAAATGCGAATTATTAGAAGTGTAAACAGGCTACATATCAATAACGTGGGACCTTCTGGTATAGGGGGGATTCCGTTGAAATTTTGGTAAATACTAATATGAAAACCATGAATATATATATATATATATATATATATATATACACACACTGTTTTCGGTTGACATAAGAGTGTTGTTTTTATTTCCAAGTAGGGGATGCTACAGCATTTGTATTTTGTTTGGGTGATTACTTGTTTTATAGTTTTTTCTCATACAAATTTGTTGTATAGATTTATGATTTGTATATGTTAGGGTTTCTTTTAGATTTTGTAAAATTGAATTTATTTGTAAATTGATGAAACTTATGTTGAATTTCTAACTTAAGTGTTTTGTGATAAAATAAATAATGACTTATTTAACAGGTTTGTTTTATATTTTGTTAATTTTATTACCTAATTGAAATTTTGGTAAATGTGTAGAAATTTGAATTTATGTAGATAATTGATAATGAATTAAGATTATTATTGAAATAGATTGAATAAGTTTGAGTTAAATCAATATTGTTTTCAAATTATTTAGTTAATGTATTTAATGAATACATGTTGTCATCATTATTTTATATAGGTTTGATATAAGTAATGGATGATCGTTTATGGATGTATAGAGAGATTCATCCAAATAGTTGCAGATGGTGGATTATTGTAATGAGGTTTAAGGTTTTATTAATTAACACTATCTAATCCGAGAAATATTAGAGGAGGTGGTATTAGATGTTTATACAAGAAGTGTAAAAATAAAAAGTTTCACGAACCAAATGTTGTAATGATGCATCTTCTATAAAAGAAATTCATGGAGAAATACTTGTGTTGTTATGCACATAGAAAACCATATTTTCCTCACGATACCTTGATAGAAAAAATAGTTGAGTCTACTTCTAGTTCTAACAACATGCATGAAGTTGTAGATGAAAATAGTGATCCTTATAGGAATATGATTATAGATGCGATGAGAATGAATCAGAATTATTCCAATTAATATCTAATCATAGATGAAGAACCTAATACAGACGCGACTAGGTTATTTGATCTTTTAAAAGATTTTAACGAACCACTATGAGATGGTTGCATAAATCACAGTAAATTATTGGTCGTCGCACATGTGTTCAACATTAAATCGGGTCATAGGTTGAGTAAGGTTGGTTATGAAAGAATTGTTGATTGAACAAGAAGCATTTTACCTGAAGGGAATCAGTTGAAATAGAACTTCTATACTACTAAGTCCATGATGAAACTCCTTGGTTTAGGATACTAAAAAATTGACATGTGTCCAAACTTATACAGAGTTGATTGAGTTCAGAACATGTGGGCATTCTTGTTATAAACTTATGACTGGCAGGGGAAGGTCTTTTGTCGCACATAGAAAACTTAGATACTTTCAAACTTACCTAGACTGCAAAGGTTATTATGTCACCAAAGACTGCTGGGCACATGACATGACACCAATCACATCATGTGGTGGATAGAGTGATAATACACCCTTTCGATGGTGAAGCCTGGACATATTTTAACAGTGTGTATCCTTAATTTTCAATGGAGATAAAGAACGTGTGTTTTAGGTTATGTACAAACGGATTTAATCCAATCAGGTCATTTGTTTCTCCATATTCTTGTTGACTGATAATACTCACAGTTTACAACTTGCCACCAAAGATGTGTATAAGGCCGGAGTTTATGTTTTTATCTACGGTTGTTGTAACCCATTTTTGGGTCCCCCCACAAAAATAAAAATATATAGCCGGAAGAAATTAGAAAAATAATAAGAGGTGGGAGCGCTCAAAAAGAATAAAAAAAATTTTTTTTAAGGAGGTTCAGAAATGCAAGAAGTGAAATTTTACAGTAAATATTTGACTGATGAGAGCCCTGTTGGAAGAGAAAATTTAATTTAAAGAGAAAAGGGCCAAAATTGGATGTTTATGGACTCAATTGGATTTTATTGAAGGTTTATTGGAATTTATAGAGGTTTTGATTGCAAGGAAAATTGAGTTTTAAGTCAATTTAGGCTTTAATTGGAAGAAATTAAAGTTCTAGGGTCAAATTATAATTTTTGAGAGTTGATTTGGTTAAATCAAGGGCTTAATTGCATAAATATTGAAGTTTAAGGGCCAATTAGGGACTTAATTGAAGAAATCCAAAACCAAGGACCAAATTGGAAAAGGCACGTAAGTATAGGGGCTGCAATTAACAAAATCCGGGGGCCAAATTGAAGAAATTAAAAGTTTAATGGTCAATTAGGGATGAAATTGCATAAATCCGAGACCAAGGACCATATTGCAAAAGGCGCGTAACTCTGGGGCCGAAGATGAAGTTATGCCGGGATTAAATTGCATCAAATCAGAAGTTTTAGGGTCAATTAGGGAATAGTATTGAACGAAACTGAAAGTCGGAGGACTAAATTGAAAATTGGCAAAGAAATCCCTATTTTTATCACCAACGGTACTTTTCATTTTCTTTCCCACCGAGCTGCCCGAGTGGCCGACTTCCAGGCGCATTTTCTGCCTCGTTTGGCCCCCAAATCCAACAACGCGTGCACCAACATGTCCACCTGGAGCCCCTTTATCCCGGGGAGTGGTCCGGTCGGGTCAAAAGGCTTTGAAACAGCTCTGTTTATTGGCCCAAAATAGGCACCTCGGGCAGTCTGCAAATTTAGCAGTTCGAGGTGCACACTTTGGATCAATGGCTTGGATTCCTCGAGTCGAATCAAGGGCTGAGACGTTTTTCCCATTGAAGACAAGATTACCCTCTTTCCAGCCCTATAAATAGGACAAATTTTCATGCTCAAACGGTTGGCAGGAGGGAGCTCAAAATTGGCACAAAATAAACTTTCCCTGCCCGGTTTTCCTGCAACCAGCCTTCTCTTTCCTTTTTCTCTCCGTTGTGGCCTCCAGCCGCCACCACTGATCTCGCCACCGTCCTTCCCACGAAACACCACATCCCATCCATCACCCAGCAACCTCACCACAGATCACAGTACCTCTCTTTCTCTCCCTCTCTTCTCTACAAAAAAAAAAATCTCCTCCTTTGCCACCATGACTCCAACAGCGGCGGCGAAAGCAGAGGTAGCAACCATCTTGCCCAGAAGCTCTCTTCCACTCCTACCAGCAGCAACCGGAGTAGCAGCTCCTTCCTCAGTCACACCAACAACTCCAGCCGAGAGCTTTCCTTCTCCTCTGTAGGAATCTGCTCCTTCTTCTTCCAGCCAGGACCAGTGCACGCTAGCAAGACACTGCCTCTTCCGCGCCAGGTAAACTTTCCTTCCCCCTCATTTTATTTTCGTCACCTGTGTTTCCTGCTGCATGCAGAACGAATGTTCTGCATGCAGGACGATGGGGGGGAAATAATTCCCCCCGTTGGTTTCTTGTGCTGGGCCAGACTTGTTCTGGCCCAGTTAGTTTTGTTGCTGGCCCAGGCTGATCCTGGCCCAGCCCTGCCTTCCGGGTCGGGTCTGGCCCAGAAGAGAAATACCAGATTTTTTTTGGGCTGAGATCGGCCCAACACATTTTGGGGCTGAGTCCGGCCCAGTTCGTTGGGCCAGCCCAGCCCAGCCCAATTATATATTATATATTATGTATATTATATTGTGTTTTGTATTATTTATATCTAGATATATATATAGAAAAATTAATTAATTTCTTCGAAAATTATTTCAAAAAATATGTGATTTTCTGCAAGTTTATTACTGTATTTTGATCAATATCGGTTTGTATTTTTATACTGTAAAGATACAAATCCGGTATTAAAATACCCGGTTTTCGTCAAAAACATCAAAAAAAATACATAAAAAAATGTTTTTGATTTTAATACATACGGCCTAGTCTCTCCAATATATATATATATATATATATATATATATATATATATATATATATATATATATATAACATCATATTTTCATACAACAAAGGAAGTTTCAAAACAATATATGTATTAACATGCATTTTGGCTTTAATAACCAGTTTATTCAAGCCATGAGAACTAGGCCAATATTTCAAAAATTCTCAAAAAATCTTTTTGTCTCCTTTTAGTATTTGGGATTACGAATTTATACGTAAAACGTATTCCTGATATTAAAAATATGGTTTTTTACATAGACGTTAGAACAGTTAGGTTTTACCCGATAAGATAAGGACCTCCTTATTGAGAAGGACTTTTCTTGAACCATAGACGGACCAACAACTAGGAAACACAACGAGACCTTGAGTTTTATCAGACAAATAAACAATGCAGTTTACCTTAGGTAAGGCGTATTTGGGGTGCTAATACCTTCCCTTTACGCAATCAGTCCCCGTACCCAATTTCTAAGATCAGTTAGGGTTCCTAGTAGCCTCCAATAAATTACTAGGTGGCGACTCCCAACGAATCAACTCAAACGCAAACAACGAAAAATCGCCAACCGACGCCGCGCGGAGATTTTCGACGTGCGACAACGGTCATGCCTAGTCCTAATAGTCTAGGTCGAAATATAGATGACATCCGAGGCTTTGACTTATGATGTATTAAGGAAACAAAATTTTCTGATAAAGACAGCTTTGATGTGGACTATCAATGATTTTCCAGCTTATGAAATGATTTTTAGTTAAAGCATGCATGGAAAACTAGTATGTCTATGCTGCATGGAAAATTAGCATGTCTATACTGTATGGAAAATAACAAGTCATTCACACTAACAAACAGTAGTAAAAAATCTTTTTTTTACTGTCACTGGTAATTCTTGCCGGCGGATCATAGGTTTAGAAAGAGCAAAAAGGACTTCTTTGTTAGCATAGTTAAAAGGAATGTTGCACCGCCGCTTCTTTTAGGTAAAGAATTGTATAACGTGATGTTGAAGTATGGTGACATTGTGTTTGGTTTTCAATCCAGTAAGTAAAAGTTTTTTAATTTTGGTTTGACCCATAATTGGGTAAAGCGAAGTATTTTCTTGGAGCTTTTTTATTGGAAGACCAATCCGTCATAACTTTAATGCCATGCACATAGTAAAGAACATGTTTAAGAATATTTTCAACATGGTTGTCACACCCGACATCGCGGCGACCTTAAAAATTCAAATAGAAAGAACATATTTCTGGCATCTTATTCTTTTGGGGAGAAGTTATTGTTTAAGGAGTCATCACTTAGTATTATGGTCACTAGAAACCCTAACTGATCAACAGAGATTTTATGGTATGGGACTAGTTACGTAAAAGAGAAAATATTATCACCCTTTAAACGTGCTGCCTGTGACAGGCTGCATTGATGATTTTGTCTTAAATTGCTAAAAGTTTGTTGGTGTATGCTATGATAGTTTGCTTGTAATATTCATAAATCTGACGTCAGTGTTGTTAAATATTACATAAAAAAATATGAATGGTGTTCCTGACTCTGGCGTCAGTGAATAAACCAATAAAATGAATTTAAATCTATGCATGTATATATATTTTTTTTAAAAAAAGAAGGTATCGTATATAGAATTTGTATTTCACAGTAAAAATTCACAGATAAATTACATAGTGAAATACTTTTGTGAGACACTTAGAAATAAATTCAAAAGGATCCACGAATATTTTTGAATTTTTTATATAAAAAAATTTATTTGACCAAATATCAAAATAAAAAAAATAAAATAAAAGGAATTGAGCCGGCTGGACCTGAGGCCCAACTATATTTTTTATTTTATTTTATTTTATTTTATTTTATTTTATAATTTTTTTTAGATTAGGTCCAGCTCAGCCCGCGTGACTGGGCTGGACCCAACAAGCCTAGACGTTAAGCAAATGACTCTACTGGTCAAGCAACAGCACACACACTCAGCACAATACAAGAGTAATTAAAATTACAAGTGCATAGTGACAAGTGAATTATATTTGTATGTACAGCTAGTGAATTGAAATACAAAAGGTGAGGGAAAATGAGAGCTTACCTGGTGCAGCTGCGGGGTAAAAAAGAAGACGATGGTGACGACCGGTTAGCTCTGGCAGGACGATGTCTTCTCCCTCCTCGTTTCATGTCTGTCTCTTAACCTTTTTTTCTGGGTTTTCTTCCGGTCTTCTTCTGTCCCTTGTTTATGTCTTGTTTGCTTCTCTCTCTACTGGTTTTTTTTTCGCTCAGGAAGAAGATGATGGTGATAAAGGCACGAGGTGCTGCTCGTTGAATGGAAGCTCCCTCCTCTGTGTTTTCTCGTTTTCGTCTCTATGTTAGGCTTGTTTGCCTTCCCTGGTTCTGTTTCTCCTCCCTCCCCTGGTTTTTTTTATTTGTGTTTTTGGTCCCCCTCTTTCGGTCCCTCTTCCCCTCTGGTCCTCTTTGTTTCTTGGAATTTCCTCTGTTTTTCTTCCTCAGTCGCTCCTGTATTTGCCTGTTCCCCTGGCTTCTCTTTGTGTACTATTTTGAGGCAAAAGTTTGAGGTTTAATCCAATATAGATGGATGTATTCATTCAAGAGGTTAGAGTTTACACATGCATCGTAATTAAAATTTTATTGTCTTTCTTTGCATATTTTAAAACATTCATTTAATTCCATGCAGGTACTTGTTCAACCTTAAGAGAAAAGTAAAAACAAAGCACATATTGAGGCTTCGATATACGAAGCCTATATTGTTGAAGATATCTCTACATTTATCTTGTACTATTTTGAGCCTCAGTTGAGAACAAGAATCAACCGCGTTTCAAGGTATGACGATGGTGGGGAAGTGCCTTTAAGTGGGAACTTGTCAATATTCTCTCATCCTGGATGACTCATACCAAAAAATATTGTGAGAAGAAGATATTTATCAGAAATAAAATTCAGCCAAGAACATATCTTTATTTTAAAAAATAATTACTGCAAATGCAACTATTATTGATGGGGTTTACCAACAAAACTATTATGTCGATATATTCCCGAGAGTTGGAAAAGAATTACTATAAATATCACTGATATTGTTACCACCCCAATGAAATTACAGATGGTATTCTATCGGTGATATGTTATAGTTACTTATGGATATATCAACAGAATAAAACGGGTATAATTTTTTTAGCGTGCTTTATTCGCCTGTAAATCCATTAATATGTTTATTATTGACGTACTCACCGATAGTCCATAAATTATTTACAAGGTTTTTCCGACTAATTGTTTCCATTAGTAACATATTTACTAACGGACTATTAGTGTAAATACCGACATAAATTTTTGTCGATAAAACTATTAAATTTGGTAGTGTGCTTAACTATTTTGTTTCCCTTGCATCGTTTTGTTACCGCCTACACCATCCATTACATGTAATCACCTCATGTATAGTTTGGATTGTTACTTTATGCATTCACATCTTTCTATTTTTCATATTAGAGCAACTTAAAAATACATCATTATTGTTGTATAATACCTCTTTGTTTATCTGGTATATCTAAGATGTTATTTGTTATGCCCATTACATTATTATGTTAACATTGAATCTATTATGTGTTTTCAATATAGGATTGCATCAATATTTTTGTGAGGAATTATTAGTTTCAAGTATGTAGTTGTATGATAGTGTATTTTTTGTTATTTAAGTGAGCTGATTTTTTAGCTTGTCTATTTGATCGACCTACACTACTGATTACGAGTGTGTTTGGTAGTATTGGTGCGGGTGCTTTTCAAATAACTTTTTATGCCAAAATGCATGCCAATGATTTTTTTTATTTTTAAAAAATTATTTTTGATATCAGCACGTTAAAACGATCCAAAACATTCAAACCATATTAAATTTTAGCAAAAAAAAAAAATTTCAAATTTTTTGGGAACACGGGTTGAACCGCGATCCCAAACGCTTCCTAGATCATTCAAGAATGGTGAGCCTTGCCTCACTGCTAAATTACCTAATCGTAGTTTATACTTTTAAGTCATTTTTTTCCTTTGGTTCTTGTTTCACTATAAACAATGGGTTCAAATTCTTTTCCAATACTTTTTATTTTTAGATACAATGTTATCTCTATGTCAAAGTTGTGTCTAAACCTGAATTTTAATTTTCTTGGGTTGTTTATCTATTTTGTTGTGAGTTTCAAGATTGTTATCTCAGAAGTTTGCATCAATTAATGTTATTGATGTGAACTATATGGATCATTTGGCGAGTTTTCATTTCTTACCCTATGATTTTTATTGATTCTGGTGTTATTGTGCATCTACCTTAACACATGTCTCCTTACTCTTGCGGGTATGTCATTGCTTTATGCCTAACATCCTCCTCTAACACATGTAATTAAATAATATTATTTAGCTTTTTTATACATTATTAGCTTAATACATGAAAACAACTTTATTATAAATGAATAGAAGATAAATATAAATAAAACATCTCCTAGTCACATATCCCCTTGACATGGATTAAATTAAACTCAATTTTGCATCATACAAAACAAAAGTTAAGACTTGACCCAACTTAATGCATTTCCATTACTAGTTCCATGACTAAATCTCAAATTAATGCGTTTAATAATTAAGATATCTTTAATACAGTAATTAGACTTGCACTGGATTGTGGGTCATCTCGTTGATCAATGGGTTGAACCAACTGATTGATTATGATTAAAAAAAAAATACTATGATTCAACATAGAGGCTTATACAAGGGTAAAAAAAATACTAGTTTAAAAAGTGTTTTTTTTTAAAAACACTTTCCTGACTTTCTAATGTTTTGCCTACATTGTGGGAAACTAGTTAACAAAATTCACTTTGTCATTAAAGAAAAACATGAGCTTTTGATGTAACCATATTATTCGATAGTTTCACCCACATTTAACTAGTGTTTTGCCTATTGTTTTATGTATAAAATGCCTTGATATTCTTTGTTTTATATTTTGAAGGCACCTTTAGATGAAAGATGCAAAACGGAGTAAATTGGAGGTAATTGGCAGATTTGACCCTCAGTCGATGTTTTGTGCAGAGCGTGAGCTCGAAAAGTCGAAACGAAGTGATTCCAGTGGCATTAGAAAGCTAACATCCATACCTTTCTGGAAATCTAAGTCAAGAAAAATAAAAATACAAAGAGCATGGAAATCACATCCTTCAAATTCAAAGCTCGCATTCTGCCAGTGTTGACCTTTGTCCATTAAAAATTCAATATCTGGATCTGTAGATATCCAATTGATGCAAACTCAATTGTTTTGGATTCCTGACTCAAAGGTCTACAAACGCTCCAAATTGCAGCCAAAAACGATGTCATATGAGGGAGATATGAGTTTTCAAAGATGACAACTGAATTCTGCCAGCAATCAGGTTTCGTGAAGAAACGAATCCAAATTGCATCCCGAAGCATCAAAACCGGCATCCAAGTTTTAATTTCAGCAATTTAGCTCCTCAAGTAAATCAATCCAGAAGGTCAAGGAAGGCAGCCACCAACCTCAAACCACCAACCACAAACCAGCTGCCAACCACCAACCACCAGCCACCAGCTGCCTTCACACTACCACCATCTCTTGATGTTCACACTTGAACTTTGATTTTTCTTACTTACAATTTGTGTATAAATAGGCAGCTAAGTTCATGATATTAGAAGAGCCAAGAGAGAGG